>JGI24022J15233_10000998_pt1 | contig 21539 bp, 11 predicted proteins | sample Ectturendosymbi2_FD_15233 | JGI IMG/M metagenome (IMG submission 15233)
CCCCGGGTCGAGTCGAAACGTGCCGACCCCCACCCCATAAGTGCCGCCACGGACATTTTGCCAACCAGGGCGGGACACCGGGATAGATGTTTAAACCGGGGCAGTCCTGACCAAACCCGGTACTTACGGTAGGTCCAACCTTAAAATCTAAAACCTAAACCTAAATCTAACTTCAGGTTCATGCATGAAAGATCATTTACTATTCTTTCTTTTCATCAAAAGTGCCCCCACCCCAAAAGTGCCCCTCTCCCCCCATTGTTGGGGCCTCGCTACTACATGGTGGAACCTCCGTATACTATCAACCCTGATACTCCACTGACCTATTTACTGAACTATTCAGCTCCAAAATACTTCCGTACTCAACGAATCTTAACATAGCAGCGAGCTGGCTAGTAGCTGCGTTGCCATTAAAACTCTTGGAAAACCACTATGATACAATAATCCGGTTAATAAGACGAAATCACATAAAATGTGTATGGTGCAATTCAGTCTATGACGGATTTGAAAAAACCTGAAAAATGAAATGAAAAAGTTGGTTTTGACAGATTTGAATCACCAGCTTGGCGCGACCCATTTGTCGACCCTTCGAAACCCATGTTTCTATCGTGACCCATACTTTGGGAACCGCTGGCCTAGACTGCAAACATTCTGACACGTAAGGATTGAATATGTGGCTGGTGGCATTGCTGGACTTAGGTTTGGTAGTCACTGAGCAAGGCTGAAAATGAGAGCCCTCTGATGACGTCAGCAAAAACAGCCAACCGTGATAAGAACATTTGATCAAGCCTAGGAAGGGGATGTGTGCGGGGCACATAAGTATGCGTTCCTGAGACTACAGCATGACTGACATAACAGAATGTGCAAAAGGATATTCATGATATACAACTTTAAAAACACTGAAAGTTGGGAAGACAAAGCTAAGATTTTTGTGAATTTTCGATGTAAAGCGCTTTTGAGCTGTGGTGATTTCTTGTAAGATCGCGTAGTTCAACCAACAAAAATAGCCACATTCTTGGCCTACAAAAGGTAACCACTTTTTGGTTATACCCAAAGATTAATCATTATTATCATAGACGACCCTTTATATTACTGCTGCACCAAATGCCTGGTCTACATTCGCTATTTCGGTAAATATATACACTCATGAAAGAGCGTGTAACATAATGAAAAGAATTCAATTAAATACTGTACGTTAATGTAAAAGTAAATATGCACAATATTAATTTGTAAGTATATTTTTAATTAGTGTTAATTTCAGTCTTTCGTCTTTCACAAGGAATCTGATCTCAGTTCAGTTCATTCTGGTCTGTGTGGTCTGAGTTGCTTATATTCGTCCATAGTTGTAACATTAGCAACTTTAATCTGAAGTGATGCCATTAAAATGGTTCATTACTTCACAAAGTTCTTTCGAAAATGCGTCTTATACATTTGCAGACTTGTCCATGGGAATGGGATTCCTATGGGAATCCCAAGGGAAACGTCCCATGGGATGGGACAGACATAAATTGCTATGGGTTGCCAATGGGACAGATAAATATGTCCCATGGACAACCCTGTGCATTTGCGTGCTGTTTGTTGTTTTTTTTTGGTTATCGTAGCTTTAACCAATTCCAGACGCATGATGTTGGGATATAAATCCGGTCCCAACAAAAAATAAAATATATGTACAAGTCTTCATTCAAGGGTAATCAAGAAATACAGTGAGCAGAGTTGGCGAATTCACTGTTATCTCAAGCGCGTTCCTCGAATGGTCTCCAAAACAATGTTCTGTACCTGTTTTTTCAGCAAACCGCGTTATGCAGCTATGCGCTTACCGCACATGTCTTCAATAAATTTTGCATGTGACTCATACAAGAAAATAAAAAACTCTCTGGAAATCTTTTTTCTTCTGGCCTAGTGTGCCTTCGTGACTCCTTGTATACAAAGTACTGTAACTGCTGCTAAAATCACTCAGGTAATAAAAAAACTATTAGTTAGTATTGGTTTTATGATTTATATTTTTTTCGGCAGAACACTTGCAATCCCCAAGATCTTGATTTTCCTTTTGTTAATTCAACTGAAAATGAAGATTGTAATGTCGAAGATTGTTCCTGGTGGGGGTATTGGTCGTTATGGAATAATTGTGATAGGAGATGCGACGGCGTAAGAAAACGACATCGCGTGTGCCATATTTCACAGGTATCAACATCAATTCTTGTGCTTTTTTAACTTGAAATACAGAGATGTGATTTCGATCTCGAAGGATGCACGTCTCAGACCCGATTCTTATATCTTGAGACTACAAATGGTTTATAAATATGGATTGATAAAGCTTCAGCATTTCAATCTGTTTGTTGTTAGACTCGGCCCTGAAAATCAATCCCACAAATTTTGAAAAAATAGACGGATGACCCCAAACGTTTTTTATTTTTTTCTCATTCGCGCAACTTCATGAATGAGGAAAAGAAGGATACGAGCGTTACTGCGCATGTGTATTTGCAGCTTAAGCATAATCGTGGTTTTCCGTTGCTATCCTACAAAATTTGTCTTAGTTTCTGCTTCTAATTTCAAGCACGTTTAGATATCATATGTTGTGTGGTCTGGACTGCATCACTGCTTGTGGCAAATGCTGAGAATTAATGAAACGACTCGTCATCAGGAATTTTTGCTTGTTATCAGTCGAGTTAAATTGAATAATTTGAAAAAATTGGCTTGAGTCAAATCATTTAATTTCTGGAAAAAGTGTTAGTGATTAGGAAATTGAAGATGAATTGGTTATTGCACCACTGATGCAAGTTGAAAACTGCTGTTAATATCAATGGTCAAACAAGTGTATCCCAACGAAAAACGTTTCTGTAGACATTTTTCCCCAATATAACACCTATTGCATTTGACGTGCTTCAAGAAAATACAACTTTGTTTGATTGAAGGGAAAATACAATTCAGACACCATAGATATAAATTTTAATGCTTTCAGAATGTTTTAGTGTATTGGTGTAATTTCGTAACTGATAGATGCAACGACTTTTTTTAGGCATATCTTGATGCTCAGAGATTTTCAACAGATTTTAAAGACAGACTGGTAAGAAATGTTTCTCACTCGGATCATCTCTGCGTTTATCATCTGTTCACCAATTTATCTGTCATCTGAGAATGCGGTCGCTCCATACCACGTTTCAATGAGAACTGGGCAACGCTTGTTTGCTTGGGACTGTCAACATTTCTTATTTTCTAAAACTCTCTTCTTTGGTTGGCATATGTTATTGACGAACCCTTATCTATCTCTTTTAGAAATAACTAGTACTGTATAACTTTCATTTAACTCATGATGGCGCAAGACCGTCTGCTGCTGCAAACCTGGAGAGATTTAAGCCGCCAAATAATATTTGAAGTTCTTCAATCAAACACTGTGCAAAAGCGAACCACCTTCACATACATTCATAGCGTTTCTTCCAACAACGACAATGTACACTTAAAATGCAGGCTAGTACTGGATGCTCTGGAACACGGAAACGAAAGACAGAAATCGATCGGAATTCCTGCAGTTAGTACAAAACGTTTCCGTAAATTTCAACTAATCTACAAATTGTCCTGCAATATATATTCATTCAGTTGTGGTCTTTCAATAATCTACAGTAGGTTGTTTTACAATTTACTGCTGTAATGTGGACACTAATCATTATTTCGCATGATATCACATGCGTTAAGGAGCTACGCCACAAGTGCAATCGTGGAAGATAGCTGGCGCAAGCGGTTCTTGGCCAGGAACGTGGCTCTATTCCGTGGTTGAATTCCACGCAACTTACTGTGTATCGCCTGATGCTTCTATCAAATCTTGATGGAAAGAATGTTTCAAAAAGTCGGTTGCATTGAAACGTTGTTACGTTGTGCTTCGGGCTATTTGCATTATCAAAAGTGATGTGCATTACTTCGAGAACATTATTCAAGCATAGTTTCGTCCCGTATATTTTGAATTTGATAAACAATTTATAGCGTCCATCGAAAAGAATACTTTCCCAGCAAAGAATCAGACGCTAAGACCTTACAGAGTATATATTTCGCCTGCTAAGTAGGCATCATCAGCTCTTATTCAAATATACAATTTTTAGTGTTTTGATTTCGGTACGTGGCATGTTTGACAGCAGTGAGTAACATGTAACATTTAAGAAAGAAGCTAATTATCACTTCCAAAAAACTGACTTTCTATATTCAATTGAATTGCTTTGAAGCCAAAATGTGTTTTAGGTTCTACATATACTGCAACAAATTTTGTTGGAAAAAACTGACGAAACGTTGGCCGTAGGTTCTTGAGTATTGATACCAGGATATTTTTTCATCATAGTCATTATTTCTGCAAGGAACACGTTTGACAACAATGAATATTGGAATGTTTTGAAAAAGAGAACTATCAGTTCCAAAAATTGAATTTCCGCATTGAACTGCATTGCTAAATTACCAAAAACCTAAAACATTTTGCTTTAGTTTTCACATGCAATGATGGTACAACAATACCTTCAAAAACGTTTTGTGACGGTGTTGAAGACTGCGACGGGAGTGATGAAGCACTTTATGTGAATGTTTCAACGATCTCACCTTTCTTGCGGTAAATGTGTACAAAATACTTTTTGCATCAAATAGCCTTGCTGGATTGAGATTCCTACTACCTTTATTCACATTAAGGTTTATTTCGTCAAATGACATTACCTTGTGAAAGTATATACCTGAAGAGGACAGCATTAAACAGNTAGGCGTACCAAGGAGTTGAGGCAGGATGATGTTGNGTACGTGCGTCGAGGAGGGCATATAATTTCCAAATGTTCAAAATATCTTTGGCCTACTACTGCTTTACTTGCATTTTTTCTGATGTTGTTNGATCTACGTCTGGCGTTCAATGAACTCGTGANTTTTTGAGCGAAAACTCGAATAATAAAAAANGTTAATATAATGCAAATCAATAACAAAACAATNTACATTAATTACGCTTAAATTATGCTCAAAATCTGTGTTTTTAAACAGAAAGACAGACTTATGTGCCCCGCACACATCCCCATTAAATGCACTGAGCCATCAGTCATTTTCTGTAACACGTAGTAAGTTTTTTATTCAAAAATAACAAACAAGCGTTGATCAAGTCTCACATGTTTTGGGATGGTGTAATTAGGTGCAGTTGAGATGTTAGCACAGTGAACTGGGCACCGTGTCAAACCATTCAATAAATGAAGCAGAATATTCAAGGACAGTAAATGCCTTGCGCATTTTTGGAGTTACCACCACTTGACCTGTCCGAAACAGGCGCAATGTGCAGTACTGCTCGCAATCTGAGCGATGAGTCGGCAGTTTGATCAGATCAGGCAATGGAAGCTAACACTTGTTTGAGTTTGGGCAAGTAATCTCTTACTGTTTTATGACATGAGACCGCGTAACAAATGATTTCCTCGGTATGTGTTTGATCTGAAATCGAAATGAAACACCGTGCTTTATTCTTTCCAGGCATTCCTTACGTTTTCACTATTTAAAACACAACAAAACAATTTAATTTTTGAGGATGGAAATTTCTTTCTGCAAACGTAAAAAGTCTGCATATTTTAGTTCGTTTGTTGCAAACCCATACATATTGCGGTTAGTTGTTCAGTAAGGCAGCAGTTGAATTTAATTTAGTGGATGCATTCCGGTCAATTATAGCTAATAAAGTACAGACATGCGTCTGCTCCCCACACTTTTTTATCAATACAATAACTATGCATAGTTTTTCAAATAAATGTAGCATAAATGTTTATTAAGATTAACACTCATCACGCACCAATTACAGATGTTTGCGAAACGGCTTTGATAGGCAGTGCTTTGTACATCGGGATTATATTTGCAATGGAACAATTCATTGCATCAACATGACCATGTGTGACGCTGGTTGTGCAAGTCACTACAGATGTCAGAATGGGCAGTGCATGAAGCGATCGACAATCTGCGATAAATCCGTTTGCCGAAGTAGCTGCAATGAAGATGATGGATGGGAAACAGGAATAGGTTTCAAATGCAAAAGGCGAGGACAAATGTGTCGCTTGCCTCAGCAGTTACTTTGGGACAACGTCAAAGACTGCGTCGATGGTTCGGATATTTGTTATCAGAGCAACGTAAGCGACGATAGGGACGGAAGGTAATTATTTTTTAAGAAATGTGATTTTTAATGGAGTGAAGATTTTGCATTTACAATACCTTCGTTTCATTAAGGGATATTCGTACTTTTCCCTCAACATCTTTAAACCGGATGTTGTGTTTTCAATGTTTGGACGGATCGATGATTATTCCTCGTAAACTGGCTTGCAATGGCATTGTGGATTGCTCTGACCTCAGTGATGAATGCCTATGTCCTCGAAGCGTCCCAAGCGTGTGCAAATTGGTGCAAACCCGTGTGGACCTTCATAAGTAATTGCAAAGAAATGTTCACAGCGGTTTTTACTTCATTGTTTGTGACTCTAGGCGCAAGGCCAAACATTGCNTTTTGCATTTGGAAATCAGCGAAAAAAGTAGCCAAATTTGACCTGNGGTTTAGTGGTAAGTGCGTCTGCTTCGGTGTTGGTAGGTCCAGAGATCGACTCTCGGCCGGGTCTTACAAAGACCTTGTAAATTGGAACTGTAGCCTTCTTACCAGCCGCACGATGTACGGAAGAGCTTCAGGGAACACAACCAGAAAACAAAACAAACCGAGTGAAAATGAACCCAGAAATTGTACAAACTCAGTCCTGGCGCTACAAGACCTTTGTAGTTATCAAGCGTCAACAACAAACCACCATATCAAACAAAGCCAAATTTGACAGAATTGGTAACAGACAAGTTTAAACAAACGTTTTAGCAGTATTTGGTTGAAGTTCTATGAAACATTCAAAAGCTTCTCTGGGATTGGTAAGTTGGGCAAGATAGCTGCCATGTCGAACCTTTGTGTGCGAGTGATATTTTTACCAAACTTTGAACCTTCAACTCATCGTTAAATCAAATCGTAAAAAAGTCAACGTTGTCGTTACTGCAATAGGAAATGTGCTCATGGAGTTCACAAGATCACTTCATTAACGTTACTTTTTTATGGAACACAAAGGGTCAGATCAGCAATACTTCAAGTGAAATGCACCCAGTTATCTGTGAAGAGCTTCTTGCTTTAAGCAAAGGCGTGGATCTAATTATCATTGTCATTTTATCAGCTGGTTTTCTTGTGTAATATGATCAAAAGCATGATTACAGCTAGGGCCGCAAGTAGCTGATATTTTCTGGGGAGGGGGCAAAATGATTGTAACTTGTTATACTTGCACCTAACAACTAATCATATTTTTGAAAATGTCGGGGAGGGGGAATTGCCTAGTTACCATTTTCTGGTTGAGGGCACGATTACAGTACCTTCAGATCTTTAAGTGTTTCAAACATTTACATAACCTATAAGTAGAAGCACTGTGCATATGAACACTGACAAATGCATTGACGATATAACATAAGGAGTTCGATTCGCTCGTTTCGAAATGATTTACTGCGCAATGGTGACCCTGAAGTGTGTCTGGTCTGTTGAGTTTAAAGAAGCGAAGGTAAAGTTATCTGTTAGGAACGCACTGAATTGTTTTCATTAGGAAAAGTTATCAAAACCCAAATGAAAAAGCAGACGCCTTGGAAATGTGAGAATGATTTCACAGTGCTGGTTATTTTAATTCCTTGAACGTATACGACCAATTTTATTGAATGCTCTCCAAAACCAACAAGAAACATAAGTCTTGAACGTTTTGCCAATACAAAGTAAGAACACCTGCTAATGCCTATTATTTGTCACAAAAATATCATGGTACTCTGCTTCATATGAGTCAAAGCTCAATGCAAGCACGGAGATCGTGTGACTAAGACTGTTGCAAGCATAGCTTTTCGAGTCAAAGACAAATTGAAGTGCGACTGAGATTGTTGCAAGTATGGCTTTCCAAGTGAAGGACAAATTTTGGCTCTCAACTGAGGCTTTACCCTACTAATCTTTATACAGCTACTATTCTGCCTAATCCTAGTGTTGTTAAGAATCCGACTCCGACTCCAACCAAAAGCCTCCGACTCCTTGCAGCTCCGACTCCAACACCGACTCCGTAACCTTGGTCGTAGTTGTCAGTCTCATGCTTTTCTTTAGGCCTTTGTTGGCGTATTGACGGACGAGGAGGAGGCCTATGCTGGTTGCAGCAATTGTTAAGCTAGATCTGTTGAATTGACAGAGAGTGGAGGAGAGAATTGAAATGAATCCTAAGTATCATAAAATGTTTTTAAACTTTTTTTAAAAAGTTTCTGAAACGACCAAATATTTTAACATTGTTTTCACAACGTTTGCACTACATTTCAACAACGTTTCAACAATGTTTTAAACAACGTTTTAAAAACCTTATTTGTTAGTTGGCATGCTAACAAACCTCATAGGGAAAATGTTTAATTTTATTTGATTCGTCATTGACTCGAGTTTGCAAACCAATGNCTTGAAATGACTCGACAGCTTTTGTGACTCGGCTCTGAAACGNCCAAGTCATGAGTCGACATTAACTCGACTCAAAAATTTTTGACATNAATCTGACTCGAAGGGCTTGTGACTCTGACTCTGCCCGTGGCTCGACAAATATGACTCAGCNACACCTAATTGTGTGTCAGTGTGGCCGAAAACAAAATGTGAAATTTTACGGAATATCCAGACGTGATGATCAAAGCAATACTGAGGTTGAAAACAAGAAATTGACTCTGCTCAAAACTCACCGAAACTGACGATAAAATACTATATAGAAACATTGATCTTGCTCACAGACTGGGTAAATCTTAAAAGAAGCAAGACATCCAACTTTACTGTTTGGTTTGTCCTGAGAAGAAATAGAAACTACAATATGCTTAAAAGGAAAGAAAGTAAAAGATAGAGTTTTAGTCAACCTTACCACTGAATGTGCTTTCATCAATGAAAACCTTACCAAATAAAATAAGTCCTTTTTTGATTGGCTAATGAAAAAAGCAAAAGAATTTGACTGGAAATTAGTATGGATATTCAAAGGAAAAATTAACCTCAGATAAAACAATGGCAATAAAGCCATTACTATCCACAGGGAAAAAGATCTTGCACATATCATAAAGTCAATGCTAAAATTGTCGGTGGTACGGCTGTACTTGATTAATCTTCTTCCATATGTACCAGTTAAAACTTTGTTCCTTCAATTTGATAAATTTAGTTGTTTGCATCATGTTTACATTATTTGCCTGATGTGTCGTACTCAATTGATTTATTTCATGGTTCTGTAAATAACTTCCAATATCCCCAACTGATTTCACTGTACGTAGTGTTCGGCATGCCGTAAATGTATCCCTCCAACTAATAATTTCCCATGCTTCTTAACCAGCAAAAGCCTATACCTACATCATTTGTTTGTTCCGCCCGCATTTCCTCAACATTGCATTGTTTTTATTTTGCCAACAGACTTTTACAGTCGTTTCATATTTGATAGCACTGACCTATCTGATTGTATCTTTCCCATGTGACCCATTACCTCATAATCTCCAAAACAAACATTTAACTTCAAGTGAAACTGGAAAAGTGCTTCATACACGACAGCAAAAAAATAAAAATATTTGCACATTCAATTAAACTTGTATCTTTGGGCTACATTTGCAAAACCCGATCCCTTTCGCTACTCAAATTGCGAGGGCATGCAACAAAACGTAAACACAATTTATTTTCCAATAACACTTTTGTGAGGAGAATGCTTTTGGCAATATGGATCTCTGCAACTTTTGCGAAAAGGCACCTGCTCAATCGTCAGATGGTCTTCGGAACGGTTTCGCTTTTTTTTGCGGTGTTGGCATAATGACAACTTCGAGTTAAAAGCCAGTACAAAAATCACATCAAGTTTCAATGTGACGAAACCGGGGTTTCCCATTTCGATGTCGCCATTTTATAAAGCCAAGCAGAGAGCGTCATATTGAACAGTTCCGTAAAGCTAGCACCACAAGATAGACTAGTGCTACCGTACGGCCAGACACAGCCACATGTTTTGATGTACTTCATCAGTGGTTCTTAACCGGGGGTCGAGCACCCCTAGGAGGGCGTCAATAAATTTTTAGGGTACGCGAGCCCGTAAGAGTTGTGCAACATCGATGGTTTGATCAACAAATTTACTAATAAATACATTAGCTTTTATAACTGATTTATAGCCAGGGGACTTGAAACAAAGAAGGATTTAAGGGATACGTCGTAAGGAAATGGGAACCACTGTACCACATGAATAGGCTCTCGTACATCGCCATGGTCAAGCATCGCAGAGATATTGCGCCGGTGCTTTGTCTGAGTGGGTCTGGTGTGCGTAAACTGCTCAGTTGGATACAAGTCATTCAAAGCTTTAAAGTCTTTAAATTTTGTAGATCATTGATTCAAACTGGTGCGCATCCGACGAAGAAAACGAGTTCGCCACCACGAGTGAATCATTGCAAGCTCCGTGAAGTAACCTGTGGTGCAAGCAACAGCAGCCTATGCATTAATCGCACCGCTGTATGTGACGGAAAAGTACAATGTCCCAATAAGGACGATGAAAGGTCTGGTAACACTTATCAAAATCAGTATAAAGTATTGATGAAATTCGCGCTCGTTGAACGTGAAATCGTCAGAGCGTTCTAATGATGAGAAAAGTTACTGAGTCGAAGAGCGTTGCAAGTAAATATCTTTCATATTTTTAATTCACGTTGTTGTCTTTAAAAATTTCTGTGACGTTGAGGACTAGTTTTAGTGACAGTGCATATGCAAACCGTAACTATTAGAGAACGATTTCTTTGTGAAAATCGCATTAAAAGTAGTTATTAAGGTTTTTGCAAAAAATTACAGTTTTTGCTCTTCGGGATTTAGATACGATTTTTGCCGTGGAACAATACCTTGTGCATCGGCTGGAAAGCAAGACATTGGTAATAAATGCAGGTTAGTTTGTTTTGTTCCTGGTTGTGATGCAAGCGAACTGAAATTAAGTGATATTAAAGTGTTGAATCTTGTTTGCATTTTGACAAAAGAAGTTCGTTACGCGCTTTGGATGCAAATGTAAATATGTTACTTGAAAGGTTGTGCATATTTTCAGGGACAAAATAATTTTTTGCTTGATCGGTAGACATGAATTAAGTCGAGAGAGACTGAAACAATTAAGCTCACTTTGACCTACATTGGAAGATTGTGTTAATGCAAAAGCTGGTCGTAGTTATACAAAAATAAGCGCTAGATGGTCCTATTAGATCTTAAAAGGAGACCCGAGATATTGTCATAGATTGCGTTCGTCTCAAGTCTGTCAAGGCCGGTTTACTTGCCAATTACAGATGATTAATGAAACACAAAAGGCGTTGCCAACGACGCTTTCCCCACCAACCACCGAATTTGGAGAAGCAGACACGATGTGAGGAGTTTTACAATATTATCCTTAATTTTCTTCACCAAAATGTATGCGCGTATGTCATAGTAACGCTTCAGCACGATGCTAGTTTAGAGCTACATATCCAGTTCTAAAGACTGTTTCCAAAAAGCATTCCGAAGTAACTGGGTAGTAATTGCTTTGCACACCATAAAAAAGGTAAGGCTAGTTCGAGATAGAAGAAAAGTTAATACATGGAATAGTGTTCATCAATTACCTTGTATCAGCCAATTTGTTGCAAAGCTGAAATTATAGCACAAATATATACCGATTTTCTAGACTTCGCTACTTTTATTTACATCTTCAACGCTTGACTGGCCTGAAATGTCATTTGCAATGGTGGTATTGGATGCTTCTTACTCAACACATTCACCAAAACAGGTTGTGTTAACAAAAACAAAAGCAAACTGTGCCACAAGCCAAAGCTTCCAAAGTAATCATTTTATTACAAATTGGCTTGAAAACATCTTTTGCAGGCTTATCAACAAACGAGATTAAATTTGGTTTATGGCAATCAGAAGTGTCAAACAACCTAATGACACTAATTACTGCCAAATCAAATTAAATCAAGAACACTTCGTCCTATCCAAATCCATGGAAAGTTGGTAATATGAAGAAATTGGTAATATCAAGTGCATATATCATGTGCATGTCTAACCTGCAGATATCCGTCGCTAAAACTCCAAAAATGTCCTATTGTGAGGCAAAAAAAATTGGGTTACTTTTTCTTAATTTTCACTTGAAGAAGTGCAACCTTGTTTTTCGGAGAATCGCATAAATAAGCCATGACGCTGAGCCTCTACAGCTACCACCATCAGTACGAGTGAATACCAACTGCAGTGATGCAAACACAAGTTTTTGTAGCCAGCAATGATAACGATGCTGCACAAGCAACCAAAACCGGTGAATATTCAAACGGTAGTTCCGTAAGACCGTGAAGCGTTCGCAGTCACATGGCTCAGGGGCATATGTGTGGTACCACGGGTGATGAACAAGGCTTTGCTACAAATTGAAAAATGAATGAGAGGCATCGATGGGATGTCTGCATTGAGCTCTGGTCGGCATGCGCAAATCAATTGATGGTCAAACTTTGCACGGCAACACGACAGGTGAATAACCAATTGCCAGTGGTTCACGACGTTTAATCCATTCGCGTCCAGCAGACCCGTGCGGTGGCTTTTTGACTTTCGCAAGGCCTATGTAAAAGTTTGCACGTGGCATTGCTCATAACGGGGCAGTATAATGTTTGTGTAAAATCAACGGCTAGATACTGTTTCCGTAAATCTTGAAATTCTTCAGAGGAAACAGCTGCGTAGCGTGCAGTCTGTTACAATAGTGCGTGGGCAGGGCCTGTAAGAGGGGGTCCAGCAGGAACATTGTTCTGGGGCCCGACAGTTACGGAGGGGCCCTAGACTTAAGGAATATTTGAGTGTTTGTTGCTGACAAACTCGATATAATACAGCAAAATTAATATTGGTGATAAAACTGGTTTGGCCTAAAGCAGTGGTTCTGGGTAAAATTCACCCCTGAGGGTAAATTTAATCTTCCAAGGGGGTAAGTTTACTGAACCATAAATTTCAGCCAATGTAAATTTTATAAATCATTCTAAACTGTAAGAGTTGTTAATATCGCTTTTTTAATGAATGTGCAACAGTGAGTAAACTTGGGGTAAATCTGGTAATCTTGTTCCACAAAAGGGTAAGATATGTAACAAATGTTACGAACCACTGGCCTAAAGGGTTTGGTAAGGTAGTGCGATGTATTTTAATGTGAAGTTCTGGCAGTGCAATTTCCTGATATGACGCATTTATAATTATTCGCTGTAATTATTTTTGTTGAACTTCAATGTTTGCCTACTTTGTCGAAATTAAGACATTCACGGTTACTGTCCCAGTCTGCCCATCGAACTGAATTTTCCTTAACGTCTTTCATTTTCAAACATTGTCAAGCAAATCTTTAATAAAAACTCTCTCCAATAAATCAAGACTTTCAAATTAAGTGATAGTACAGGGGCATTTGGGTGGAAACATGCCAGTTCACAATAAAATCTAACCTAACGACAATACCGCTCGAATGTTGCGCGTATGTGTAACATAACTAAAAAGTTAAAAATCAAGTGCAGGACGCAAGTGCTTCTAGCCTCGTGCACTGCGAAGGTGTGCTGTGCATTTTGCTGATTGTTAAACTTGCGCTGCAAGTAGATACAGGCTCTAATTGAATGTTAGTTTGGGATTAGCGGCCATACCCAGAAATCTGAAGAGTTCGAGACCACACAGGAGAAACTAAACACTTACAATATTTCGACAGAATGCTTTAAAAGCATTGGTCGCCGACCTGTGGCCCGTGTGGCTATTTATTGTGGTTCGCGGTCAAAAATAAAAGCAATAGTCGGTTGATAAAAGTTTTCTTTCTTTTCCTTCATTCTTGTTATAATAAGTAAGCTCATGCCAAGGATACAGTTGCTCAATGATGTAGCAGTCCTTGACCTCGATCGACTCCATTAATTTTCAGACTGCGGAATTTTTTCTAACTTCCTGATAATATTTTAATATGAACATTTAAAGGTCATGTTTTAAGATGATAATATTGTCACATTACTTGAATACCGGTATGTTTTAACATTATGTTTCATATGATCAATAAACGAGCACTTCTTGTTGAAGTTTGATGCACATTAATTAGTCTCAATTTTTGTTTATTTCAAAATAATTTTGCAAGTCTTAGGGGACCCAAATGGGTTTTGTTCCGTCTAAAAAGGTTTTTCTTGTAGGCCCTGTGCGTGGGTAAAATCTTTACCGTATAGTATGACAAACAGATGCTTCGAATACGCATCTGCAGTGACAAGCTAAATGTAGGCAAGAAAATTAACCGCATGGTCAAGGTGTACAATCTGTACACGCTTCATCGGGTAGTTGGTGTAGGAGCAGGAAATTTGTTATGAGTGCAAAGGATATTTTACCCAAATTTGTCCAAATTTCACCAGACAAACTTTTCTTTTACAAATTTATTTTCTGTTGCGGTTGGTACATTATATTTTTCTCTACCATGTTGCCATACACATTTCCGGAACAGGACTTTTTGGTCTGAGCCGTTTCGGTCTGAGGCGTTTCGGTCTGGGCCGTTTCGGTCACAGGACACTTCGGTCAGGCCGTTTCGGTCTGGGGACATTTCGATCACAACATTTCTGTACATAAACAACTGATTACCTTGGTTTATTTAAATGCTTATAGGCAGTCAAAATGTCACGCTAACTGGTGTTCTACCAACTCCCTTTGAGGAGTCATGATTGCGATTAAATATGAATTGTAATTATGATTTTGAAGAATTGTATTTAATTGCAAAATCTCGCTAATGATTAATTTGCTTCTGATGATAATGAAAATCATGTGTTCATGCTGATTAACTGTTTGATCTTGGATCATGTTTGTATTTTTTTAAATAAAACTTCTCGTTGATTTNAAANTATGTTTGCATTAAAATGTGAACGTGCAAGATTTCTGCAAGATTTCATAGTCTGGCCGAAATGTCCCCAGACCGAAACGGCCAGACCAAAATGTCCCAAGACCGAAATGGCCCAGACCGAATCGGCTCAGACCAAATCGCGCAGACCGAATCGGCCAGACCGAATCGGCCAGACCGAATCGGCCAGGCCGAAAAGTCGCGTACCCCACATTTCACTTCAGAGATGGCATTAATGTTTTGCATTAATTCAACCATCACAAGAATACAAAACCAAATATGTGAAAAATCTAATACGTATAAAGCTAAGCATGCTCAGGATCCAATTAAGTTTAAGCATGTTAGACATGTAGTACATGAAAAACTTAGCAATTCATCTCATCACTAAACATACAGTAGATTATACAGGTGGTGTAAGGTAGACATAATAAAGTATTTATCCCTTTAAGTCCCGCGCATCGCCAAAATTTTGGCGCAGGGTTTGCAACGCTATAACTTGCCAGACGATTGAGCTAGAAAGCTGTTCAAACCATCTACGGATTCAGCAAGTCTGCTAGTCGAAATTGAAAAAAAAATTTCGTTTCGAGTTTGTGGTTCTCTGAGGGAGGACGTCACAAGTGGGGGTGTCATTTTCATTTTATTGGCCTAGTTTAGGCCTAGTTTACACCGCCCTGGACGCCAATCCAATGAGCTAATTGTTTCGCTCAAGCTTTTTTTAGACACTGAGCTATCCTACAAGTCTTTAGAGCCCTTANTTGACTTTCTAGCATATCTGGATCAAAAATTATAGCACAAAAACCAAAAAGTGGTCAAAATTTCTACCCCTGCAAAAGAAAACCAGAGGTTGAATAACATCCCCTTTGTATATGGCCATAACTCGCCGTTAGAATAGGCTACAGAGCTGTTCAAGACCTCAAAAGACTCGTGAAGGCTTGTAGTTTAGACTGCAAAAATTTTTTCAGCTTGAGATCTCGGGTTTTTTGTTGATGTTTACATAATTAGAGGATGTTTATGCATATTTTGTTTACATTTGTATGATGACGTCATATCTTGGGAGTCGAACAATCCATCAGATTTTGTGGCTGAAAGTTTTTTGGGATTCTAGGCTACAATAGGAGTCTTCAGAGGGTTTGATGGACTTTCTGGCATTTTTGCTTCAAATGTTATGACAAAACAAGCAAAAAATAATTAGGGTTATCCCGACTAATTCCCTAGGGAATCTTTACAAGATTAGGGGTCTTCCGGCCATAGCGTGGGGACCAGAAAAGCCAGNAAGTCGATCTAGGCCTCTGAAGCTTCATATTCCAGCCTAGAATCCAACCAAACCTTGAGCCACTATTTCGGCTCATTGTCCGGGTGATGGCGTCATAAAAGAATAACCAAAAAATAGCAAAACCTGCCCTTTTTCTAACGACACCCACCGAAAACCCCGAATCCAAACCTCAAAAGGTTTTTTTTAGTGCAAACTACAAGGCTTCACATGTCTTTCTCGAGGGTTGCGAATAACTCTCGATCGATAGCTCGCGGCAGTTTTCTCTGGCAAAAAATGCTGTGAGTGGGAGACTCATTCTTTTTCTGCAGTTTTTGAAATTTTGAGGACAACGGGGTTTTTGGGACATAACTTTTGTTCTAGACATGCTAGAAGGTCAATCAAGGACTCTATAGACGCGGATGATCATCTTGTTTCCACAAAAATTTTGAGCCATAAAAATGGCTGATTGGATTAGCGCCCAGGGCCAGTTAAAACTGGTCAAAAGTTCAAAAATCTGCTTTCTTTGTGATGTCACCAAGAGAAAACCCCCACCCAAATCAAACAACTTTTTTTTTAATCGAACCTAGAAGACTTGCTGAATCCGTGGATTGTTTGAACAGCTCTGTGGCTGTAGTAGCTGGCGAGTTATAGCTTTTAAAACGTTTGAAACCACCGCCAAATTTTTGGCGATCGCGAGACTTAAGCACAAACCAAAAATAATAACATCCAAAACTATATAACTTGATATGCCTAGAACTACATGTCTGCCTTGCTATAAAGAACTAAGCAAAAGTTTCGATTGAACTTGAAGCTTCCACTAGTTTTACAAACCTCAAAGGCTTCAAAATAGCATAAAAGAAAACATTGAATATTGATCTGAAAATTTACAGCATGAGAAATCAATCAAAGGTAACAATACACCCTCATTGACAACAAAATGTATGACATCACCTTCCATGATTTCGAAGAAGACAAAATTTGCCAAATATCAATTTAACAGCCAACACTAGAATGATATGTGCAATATGAAAATTTGTCCAGTATCAAAAAATGAAAGAGTACTTGGATGATGGTTCTTAACCATTCAACTAAAAAAGTAAACTATAGGCTGTGCAGCAATATTGTCAGAATCCTGCTGGCTCAGTACTCTGAGCATCTGCGTCGCAGTTCTGAAGTTTGGAGTTCCATTCATAATCCAACCGTTGCTCTCAGCAAGGAACGTCACACCTAACCGAGGAAGGCCTAAAGCTGCTTCCTTCACTGAAATCGTACGATTTATGTGGCATGTATCTTATCATATATATTATGACAGTGCTGTGAGTCTCACAAAAATGTCTATTCAACTGCATGTATACGCAACATGCAAGAGCATCCAATTGTATGGCAAAATGTGCTCATCCAAGCAATAGTTAACAATAGGACTTTTGTAATAGGAAGCAAGTGCCCTACAACATACTCTGCAGTATTTCTTACAGTGTACAATTGATAAAGCACATAAGTGAAATGCCCGAATTACATCATTTTTTTCCCAAACTTTCAACTGAGTTACTCGTCAATTCGCACAAACGAAAGCATTAAATTACTAGAATGTTTGTTGATTTTATATACATTTCACGTTATTCGTATGGCATGATAAACTTTTTTTATATTATACTCTCAACAACAAAAAATCATACTGTTAAAAATTATCGCAATTTCTATGCCCATTTTTTTGAGATTTTGCCCAAAATTTTTTCAAATCAAAATTATGTTGGGTGCGCTTTCACCCCCTGCAGACCCAGCTCCTACACCACTGAATCGGCATGTATCCAGGGGCGAATTGGCTCTTGACCTGGTCCATTATGAATTCCATTGCAGTTAGTGCAAACCAGCTTCCTTCTTCGCTGAAACTTGAACATTTGTCATAGTAACTATAGGAGAGTCCCTATAATTGAACAGTGTTAGTGTCGAAATGTTTTACGCAATACCTGCGTCTTCAGGTTTCTTGTTTTAAAACAGCATGGTTTTTCATCTAATTTAAATTTGAGTTCGAGTTTGACTCCAAGGAGGCATCCTTTCTTTTGCTTGAAAAGATCGCTGTGCTCGTCGTTTAAGTTTCGAAATATTAGTTGCAATTGTCCGTTTTCCTCTTTAGGTCAGTCTGAACCTTCGCATTGGGCTTGATTGGGTCGGGGCGGGTAACATCAGCGTTTCCATGAAAATTTGTCATTGCCATAATGACCAGACGTTCCATTAAACTTAAAGATCGGATTTCGTGACTATAAACGCAATTTGACATTCTCCTAAAACTGTGTAAGGCGCGTTGGCGGTGAGGGATACCAGTGATACTGGCACGGTGTTATTGCTTTTGGAGTAGCAACGTCATTGCTGATGTGAAAGTTCCGACATACCCAAGTCAAGATAGACTTGAAGAAATTTCCTCCATGAAGCAGAATCGAAATTATTCTTAACGAACCATGTTTCTTAGACCATTTGCATGGATATTGTGGACAGGCTTTGTTTTCGCACCATGTCCGGTTTCACTTGAAAATTTTGAGACCTACACTGCATGTATTCAGTTCCAGAAAGGCAGTATCGTGTTCACCTAGCCAACCTTTATCTTCCCTTTAACGCCCACGCGGGCTACCATTATGGCTCGGATATGTTCGGCCATTACCCGCCTAACGATAAAGATTGAGAGCTAACCGAGCCCTCTAAATATGAGGAAAGTCTATCTTCGATTAAAAAAACTGGGACGTTTTTGGTTTTAAAATTTTTGTGGGACGGGGTCATTGCGGATACCACCATGTCCACATAACATGAGTCTAGTCCATCAATAAGTGAGAGTATTTCCGCAAGATTAGTTGATGAAAAAAGAAAAAACTCCAACACTTTTTGTGCTTGCTGCATCAATGGTTTTCTATGGGTCTACGTGGGTAAAATTAGCCTTTGCCGATAATGCGAAGATCACAAAGAAACGGTTTCGATCAACATTTTGTGTAGAACTCAAGCACCAGTGAATAAAGTCCACAGAACCTCTTTCCTTTTTTTTGAAGATGTTCCATGTTCATCCAGTGGAACCTTATGCGACGTCAATAAAGAGTGTGGATGTAAAAATTATTTTGCTGCTGTTGATGAGTCGCTCGACATTTGTTCTCACAATATTCTTATCTCAAAATGTTTGCCAATGGATGAAACAGACGTACCTTTTTGTTCTTACTACGTAAGGAATTATTCTTTCTTGTTGTTTTCATAAATGTCATTTTGCCCAACAAAGTGATGATGTTTTACTACATTCTTCTGATTGCCGCTAATGTGATGATAAAAATATATATGTCTAGTTTCGGAAATATGCTAGGATGGAATAACCAGAGCCAGGCAATGTCAATATGACTTGAATCATGTTCGCTTAGTTTTCTTGCAATTGTGACGCCGTATCACACGGCGCTAATAGAAAGTCATCTCGTTTTAGAAGGTGCAGTGCCGCACAAGTCACAAGGCTTAACCTGGTCGAGGGGGATCTCTTATTGCTAGTGCTGCCGAAACATCACAATCCCCACATTCTGGGTTTGCGTTTCCAAAACGCCACCGTTACGCACTCAATGAAATGAATCTTGAAAACCCTACGCAATAAACGGTGCATTGTGATAGAAACAATGCAATTTAAACAATCAACACCGCCACAAACTCCCAAAGAATACAAATTGGAGTGTGCTTGAAGAATCATTTCCAAAAAAGCATTCTTTGTGATGTGAAAACCTTGTTTCGACACTTTCCTCAAAGTACAATTTTTGCTTCCTCAGTGAGATTTCAAGTCACAGCCACTTGCAGCATAGATGGTTTGCCCAACCCGGGGTATACCTCATACTCGGAAACGTACGGTGAAGGACATTTATGCGTAGTGTTGTCATTCTTCAGTCGAGGATATGTACTTCACGTAGGTTTCAAAGTGAAACCTGCTACACTTTCCGGAAGACATAAAGAGTTAGAAAAGTTACACTCAGGATTTTTTGCCCATATTTACGAATCATGAAAGATAAATGCAACTCTCATGACTGCAAACAAAATTGTTGCTCCACTGTATGCCAGTGCTTTTTAACCTTCGCAACGGTACGCACTAGTGCAGATGAGAAAACCGTGCGGTGCGAATCACAATCACGGTGCGGACGAGTGCGCATGAGAAAACCCGGTTGTGTTGTAAAGAATCCTCTCTTTATTTAATCACCTTATTGTTTTTTTCTTTGCAAAACGTGGGATCGCGCACAAGTAAAAAATTGCCTGACATTACGCTCATATATTGACAGTTTGAACATCTCAACAGAGAAATGTTATTAGAAGTTACCAAAAGGGACTACGAAACGTTATATCTTCTCATTCCATTGTTACGTCATAATGGAAACAAAAGATAAGCAACTGCAAGGCAAAGCTGAGCTGATATTAACTTTTGTTGCTCCTCCAGTTGTACAAGACCAGCGCAGCTATTTAATCTGTGTGCTGAGCCACGAGCACGCTGCTGATCTCAGGAGTGATGTCTACTGCTCAGTGGTGTAAATAGAGGTTTAAGTCAGGGGTCCAAATTTTTTTTAGCAATTGATGGTGGCAACTTCCCATCAGTGTTTCGTATTATCATCATTAATAGCTCATGTCCATATGTCCGCAACGAAGTCGTTTACTCTGGCAGAAAGCGTTATGAAACCCTGTATGGAGATAGCAGCGCGAAAAATTCATGGGGAAACTACTGGCTTTTACATAAGTGCAAAAACTGCCATTGTGCGATGCCACCGGAGACAACCAGGCAATTACACCAGTTGAGGTTTTCAAAAACATGTTTAGTGTTAGGTGCAACAAGTTGCAACCCTTTTGTCCTCACCCCTTTGAAAATATCAGCTGGTTGCGGCCCTGTGTGCGGTAATGGTTAAATCAATGAAAGAAACGCTTTTAGCCAATCTTCGCGAGGCGCCTTGTTTCGAGATTAAATTCGATGAAAAGACTGATCTTACCAATGATTTCCCGTCACATTGGCAAGCTCAAATGATTGCATATGTTCGCTTTCCTGACAAGGAACGCACGAAAGTCGTCGATCAATAGGCCTATCAGTTTTATCTTCCTACTGGCATAGGCCCCACTGCAGCCAGTATTTTTGCAAAATTGGCCAATAATTTTTCATAACACGGTGTGACGTGGTTTAAATGCAAACCTGTGTCCACTGTCCACAGACGGTGCAAGCAGGGATGCGGAACCGGAGCCCCGCAGTCCGAGCCCCGGAGCCGGAGCCCCGGCTCCGGACCCTTTCTGAGGTGCATCATCCAACACGATTTGCTAACCGCACTGAAAAACAAGTTCTCTGAACTGGCTCACGCTTTACAGCACCTTAATATCGTCAATTATGAATCATGACTAAACAATAGCGCTCAGTGACGTATACAACCACGGCCGAATTAACC
>JGI24022J15233_10000999_pt1 | contig 21536 bp, 18 predicted proteins | sample Ectturendosymbi2_FD_15233 | JGI IMG/M metagenome (IMG submission 15233)
TTTACGGGTGCGGGGCGGGAGCGGACACAAAATTTCAACCCGCGCAGGACTCTAGAACGCACCCACTGCGACGGACATGGTTGATCGGTTCGATGGAAACGCTGCCCGTCAATCTCAGTTATTTGGCTATGTGTAGAAATGGCTTTCTGAACAAGTATGAATTCGCAAGNTGAATTCAAGACATGCCGTTTAGTTAAAATCTCACATTGAAATGTGTTGCAGCACNTTTCAANTTTTATCCTAAATGCGATCCAAGCAGTTTGCATNAATTTTTTACCTTGCAACGGTTGAAATTCTAAAAAAACATGAAAATTGCTAAGTGCCATGAATCAAAGCTCGCTACATCGGAAAACTTTTTGTGGTGCATACTTAGTTTTCATAAATTTGTTTCCACAATGACGTCGAAAACACAAAAGTTGTGGCAATTATTGTATAGCCAGGTTCGATAGGTTTCTAAGGCAAAGGCAAGCGTGAATAAAGAAAAACTCGTTACAAGTAAGAAACGTTTATTCAGCCGCATTTCGCCCATCTTTCTTCAGAAATCCTTGTCATGGCAATGATTGCTGATAATCTCTGCACATTCTGAGCGGACTTGAAATCGGTTGTAGAGTTACGCGACAGCAAGCGTATACCTGGCAGTAGATGCTGCTGCGAAGACAGTTGGCTGCTAAAGAACTTTAAAATCTCTGTATCGGCTGCTACATTGGTGCGTTTTGAATCAAGCAGCAGAGTTTCTCTCGTATATCTGATCAAATTAATGTAAAAGTTATAAAGCAGTGCTGTGATGCTTTTTGTTTTCGACGTCATTTTAGTTTTCACAGATTTATGAAAATTAAGTACGTTAGTTTTTACACATTTATGAAAACTAAGTACCAGAGCGGCATATGCTTTGCGCATATGCCGCTCGGGCTTTTCCGATCGCAACACTATCCAAACAAACAAGAATGTGTGATGTACAAGGTGGTTGCTACAATTTGAGCTGCTACCTTGAGATTTTGCCATCGTCGAGTCTAGCTAAAAACGTTGTCAAGCGGAACGATTGACCACAGACGTAATACGATACGGAATTGCGCATCCATCGCAAGCTGTCGTAAAAACGTGGGACAAGCTTTTACTTTGTCGCGTATATCTACAGTTACAGATGCTCGAATATCAGTCACGCAGAAATGGGAAGCATTTTGTGCTTTGGTTCAAAGCCATTCAGTTCTTTCCAACACGGTCATGATGAGTAAGGGTAGCGAGGAATATAACGTAGCCTTGCCAGTGAATTGAAAATAGTTTCCTTGAAACCTCATCAGCGAAGAGAAATGTAAATAAAGGATGCGACGGAGAGCCTGTGCTGTCGTTGCCACTTAAGATGCAGCAGCAGTGCTAATACGCTCAGAGGGTAAATTTCTGAAAGTATTTTTTATGTTAAGATATTACTTTATTTTAATTCCAATTATCAGGTTACATCGGACCCAGATGCTTTCATACAGTAGTACTACATGATATATGAGTAAGCTTTGCATAGAAAGCAGCACAAAATTCGCTTTGTTAGGTTGATGCAACCTGCAGCATACATTGCATGAAGAGAGCAGTGGAAGCAAAACCTGCCGACGACAAGAACAATCTCATCGCCATTCACAAGAACCAAAAAAGAATGAAAAATGAATGTGTGTCAATAAAATTAAGCTTTGAAAATACACTAATGACAGATTTAGGTTGAGATGCACACCTCTAAAAATGCTATTGTGATTTCAAATCAGACCAAGAAATGAAGTTCGTAGGAATTTATTGCAATAAAATGGAACTTTTATGCGTTTCAGGCAAATTCTTAGGCAAAACGAACGGATACATTTGTATGAAATAGGTGCGGTATCAAAAAACAGTTTCAAAGACAACCACGTTAGTGGCAAGGAACATGATTTCCTGACTTCTTTTCAGTACATCATGAGTTGAGTCAGAGTGATGTGCTTAGCTATGCCTTGTCCGCACCCTAAAACAATAAAATCTTACCGAAACCGAAAGATATCTTTTCAGCAAACGTTCGTTCTTCAAACATTCTGAGATGGATTCCTGTGTACTTTTGTTAGAACCAAAATGGGGCCAACGTCGCCACAAGCGTGGATTTGCGTCCATGAGGCTTCACGCATTGATCACCAAGCACCAAGTTTCAAAACATAAATAAACATTAGCAGTAATCTCACTCAGACGTGAAAGATTGAAAATGCTTCCTAACGCAGACGAAGATGGTGTATCGCAATGTAAGTGTATGGAAATATATGATGACATGTTTATTTTTACCTTTCTTCCTATAATGCAGCGGCAGGTCTCACGCTGTAGTACTAACGGGATCTAGATCTCACGCTAGTGTGTTAGACCTCACGCTGCAGTAACGCACCATCAGATGTTAGCTGAAAACATCAGATTCAAACTGCAGTTAATTCGCAAAACAGTCCGTGCGAGATGAACGTATGTGGTAATACCTTGTTTGTTTCGTAATTCCACATCTGGCTGATTAACATCCGCACGTTTTTGTGAGTAGAAAAGCGATTTTCTGAAGCTATTTGTGGATTTTAGAGGACACGCAAGTTCATGAGTCTGTTTTTCCACTGCTGTCACCTTGTTCAGTTAGAGTTGCACAAGACATACTTTTGTTGCAATTCACATGTCGGTACACATTGCATTCCATCATTTCTCTCAGCGTCTGTGTTATTCCGAGTTTTATACTAGTCAGTGTTTCAGATAGACTTACTTCTGATCAAAAGGATATCGACCGCGCTGCTCGTCGATCGCTCAGAAGCAGAAAGTCAGGCAGGTTTCTTTGTTGTTGTGATGATCATACACTTTCGAAACCAGTGACACTCATCAGCATCATTGCTGAATGTACTGATTAAGCATTGCATCTGACTAGCCACACTGACGCCAGCAGCCAAGGCAAGAATAATAACGCAGCATGTTGTCGGTGTGTCCAACGAAGAAAGTAGTTTTCTTTTTCCTTTCACGTTTCTTTGTTTTTTTTTCAATATTTTCTTTTAGTTGTCCTCATTCATTTGAAGTAATCCACGTGTGTGTTTCTTGATAACTACGGTTAGTAAACAATATATGAAAATTTAAAGAATAGCTCTTACAGTTTTTTCAGAGACTTTAACTTATTAATGCTAACACAACATCTCTTATCTGGCTTTGAAAAACCAGTGAAGCAGTCAAATATTTTAGCGATGACAATGTCTAAAGAGTTTTTAATTCATCTTACAGAGCACACAGCTATCCTTGAAAATGTCATTTCGCAAAACAAGAATTTCTGAAGCAAATACCTTTTGCCTGGTTCAGGACAACAGAATGAAATGCCAGGCATTAAACAAACCTTGGAACTTTGTCATCATTTGTAGAACTAACGTGAAGTATAGATCTACGTGTGTATGGCTGTATTAGGATTTGGAAAATGGTTAATGTTCTCTTTGCAAATGCATTCAAACAATGTCGCTTGAAATTTGCAGACCTGTTAAATACTGCATTTCACGGTTTTTTACGTCAGAAATTAATTACATAAACTACAGTAGAAATATTTTTCAGTTTGATTCCACCTACTTGCCAATATTGCAGCATTTTTTATTTTTAGGCGATTAGCTTAAAGTTTTCAGCTACCACGACTTCAATACAAGGGCAAACTTGCCTAAGCAAATGTACTTAACCATAATAAAGTCTGTAATCCACTGACGATACCATGAAGAGCTAACAATCGCGACTGAAAATATTTACTGATTACCCATTCGGTCAAACAAGTTATCATAAACTCAGTTATGTCAGATAAATCAGATATATCAGCATACTGAGTTTGACAATAAGACCATTTTTCCCAAAAGAAACTGTTTGCTCTGTAAAGTCAAACATGTAATTTTCAATATGTGCAATAATTTTGACTTCTTCGGTATACCGTTTCGATCTAATTCAATGCTTATGTAGCTTGAAACTTTCACGCAAGTTATTGTTTTCTCAAAAATATTTATAACAGTAATTAGAAATTTTATAGGAGCAGTCAATGACTTTAAAAATGTTTTGTTTCTATAATCCAAATCCAAAAATTAATAACAAGACAATTATCTTTTGGCATCTCTAAGTAGACTTCGCTGAATTTTTTCTAGTCCCTTCTATCTACATGTGATTTTACTTGGACATAAACGTTAACCGTACCCATACTGTTACGAATCAATTGACTTATTCCACGCTGAGGCAAAAAGCTTACTTCGATCACATGTCAAAGCAGTCAGCAGTATGACTTGGACTTATTACATAAATGTTGTGCAAAGCACCCGCATGTCATTTTAAATTTGTTTCAAGCATTGTATTGGGGATGGAAATAAAACTCTGTGTGTGGTCACGTTTTTCAAACAAACCTTGCTTTCGAACGTTTCTTTTCATTTCATGAAAGGCAGTATTTGCATTTGCTGCATGAGAACTTTGGTGAAGGTAAACAGCATTAGAACTGTCATAATTATATTGTGAAAATCTTTTAACATTGACTGTTGGAAGTGGTGATGGACAGTGATGATGACAGCGACTCATCGCAGGATGATAAAGAAAAAAAAGTGAAAAAGAAAAAATGCAAACCTTCAACAAGCGAGAAGAAGAAGGTAAATGACACAATTTTTATGGTAACGTTCACATTGTTTTTTGGTTTTGGAAAACAACACCTTGCCTCAGACAGATCGGCTTTACGCGCAGTTGCTGGAACCAGAATTTGCATTTGCGGTTACTGCTTTTACTCCCTCATTAAACACTAACGCAAGCACGAATTAAACACACACTAGTAATTAACACATCGAATAACAATCACAAAGTTTGCTGCAAGCTTTCGAAGAGTCAACCGAATTGGCTCCGCTTTAACATTGTGCGATGATTTAGGACTCGCGCATATCTATTTTCAAGCAAGTAGTCTCTCCAAGAGTGCTGCAGTAGCGTCAATCAAGAAATGTTTCCAAACATAAAACTAATTGCTTGAATATCAACACACAGAAAGGTTCAAATGCATCAACACTCAAAAGAATTGGTTCACGGCCTCGCTGCTGGTTTAACCTCAAACCATGGGCGTCGTCAGAATTTTTCCCAGGGGAGGGCATTAACATATTTTTTCTACAGGTAACCATAATTTTCGAGGGGGGCCACAGGTAATAAAATTTTATTTTTTCTGTTCGAAACGAAGAAAACGATTTTTTTGCTGCAAATCTAATAAAAAATGTCAAATTTCAAAATCATTGCTTGGATTGAATGAAGATGAGATTGATTCCGTCTCTTTATCGGAGTTTTAAATATTGTTTAGCTTAAATTCAGCCCTGTGTCTACAGGTTCACATAATCTGAACAACGTCCAAATCGTTAAAGTGGTGAAAAAAACATAATAAAACTAACTGCTATATCCAACGGAATGTACTTATCACACAATGTCTGGTAGTTATCATAATGCCTTCTGTGGCGGAACACACGTTCACACGTTTGGTTTGTTTTTTATTATATTTCGGTCGTGCGCATGTACAGACACAGTGGAGATTACTTCTTTCTTGGGCCTGCTGACATACTATGGCATGGAGGTCAAGAAAAGACGGAAGGGAGTTTGGTCGATAAAGACTGAGCCAAAAAGTGACAGAGCATCAGATTTAAACTGTTGGTAAAAAATACAACCCGCCCTTTATTGTAAATTGCACGAAACGATTAAAACACAATCTAAACCGCGACATACAATTAAAAAAATACGGGTGGTAACCATGGATTTTGAAATTCTGTATAAGATACAATTTTATATTCTACCTTTCAGTTTGTTCCCAAACTACTTTTGAAAGTTCATCTATATCTGATTTTTGTTATCTCAGTTTCAGTTCTCCAGCCATGTGACTACGACCGTTGGCACGATTATTGGAGACTGTGACAGGCTTCCGTCTGTAATCCGTCGAAAAGATTTTCTATTACATCCTTCGGGACGTAGAACAAAACATGCTAAGAACAATATTTTGTAGTTTAATTTCTTCACGTTTAGTCCTTACAACAGGGACCAATCGTCGGTTGGTCTTTTATGGCCGAAAGCAGAGAGGCCAAAGCTCATGAAAAAGAACTAACCAGACTACCGACGGTATAGCTCCTTTGTTCATTTGAAACTTCCAGTGCAGTTGAAGAGGTCTTGCGACAAAAACGGCGTAGGACAAAAAATGTCACAAAGTATTAAAATGAAAGCTTTGAAAAAAGTTATTTCAGCGTGCATTTGGTAAAAGGATTTTGAAAAACACCACTTTTTTAAACAGTGAAAAACACTATATTTTCGAAAGCAAACTATATGCAAAACACCAATGCAACAATGCAAAACAAAGGCTAACCACCACAGCAAACAACTAAGAATCACTTTTGGATTGTGACACAGCCAGCGTCGAGTTTTGACTTAGAGTATTGCCTTGCTCACTTAATGCACAATTTTATCATGCAACAAAAAATTTAAAGCTTGCAAAACTATATGCGTATTTCAAAGGAACAACCCAAACCTATTTAGAAATAAATTTGACTCGACTCTTTGTACGCAAACATGCAGATTTCAAACAATTTGATTTTTGCGTTGCAATTAACTTTTCATCAATCATTTTTTTAAGACAAAAACAGATTTCATTCGTATGAGGCAGTGTAAGATTCTTTCGCAAATAAACATTTTTGAATTTTTTTTCAGGAGGAAGTAGAAAGTCGGAGATTTCATATAAAATATCTGAATATTCTTCCAAACAGTAAGGGAGTCAGCATTGGTGACTATTCTTCAATCACTTCACTAAGTGAGTTAAACACGCAATTTACCTTCGTGCGTTTTCATTTACAATCACATCTAATTAAAATGATACCAAAAACATTTATTGTTTTGTTCAGGTACTCAGTTCCTCATTTTTTCTGCTCTTATCGCTCTCATCGCCTTTAGTTCAAGTAATGTGAACTTTTCCAATTACGCTTCAACCAACAAGTCAAGTGAGTCAAAGATATGATCTAATGTTTGTTGCACGCAATCTCGGATTAGATGGTGTTTGAAAAATTTCGAATTTCTGTAATAATAGATTTTCAATTCTGTTATCATTCTTTCTGAAAATGTTAAAAATGCAATTTAAGTGCTCTATTGTTTTTTCAAAAACAATATTTTAATCAATTTATTTACCAAACAAGTGTGCTAAATGTAAACATAAGCAGTTGCGTTTCTAGGTAGAAAATATAAGATTACACCAAACCAGTTTTCATATTTGAGTAAAATGTTAATTTTAAACTGAGCAAAGCTTTCCTTTAGACAATCGTTATGTTACTGATATTGTGCAATATTTTTGACATTTAGAACTCTTCTTTTCCCAAATTAGTTGTTATTTAAAAGACCGAAGTTCTGATAACACACTGTATATGTATTAGAAACAAATTTTACAATTAGAAATGAAGATCGTTTACTTGAAAATAACCAGTCTAGATATGAATGAAGCCCAAACACAATATTGGCTGCTTCTATTGAAAACACAAAGATAAATTTTCTGTTATGACTGCCGTTATGATATTAACTTGTTTTTTTGAGATTAGTTTTTATCAAAAATCCTAAACGTGTTTATTTCTATATTTTACTATGGATGAAACAAGCTTTCATTTTATAAAAGTTCTCAATTTATAATAAAAATCAAAACAAAGCTTTTCACAGTTTTGTATTACCGTATTTACTACGTAGAGCTTTTTCTAATATGATTTTACGTAATTGCTCCATAGTTTCTTCAAGTACATGGGAAACTGGTGATGCCTCTAACCGTTCTTTTATTTCTGTAATGATATGAATACCAAAAATTAAAAGCGTGGTCACATACTTCACACTGCGCAAAAGCTTTATTTAATCGCTGTCTATGTCTCACCAATCGGCGATGCATCTGCGAATGCTTCCTGGGCATCATGGCTTGCCTTAACTACAACATTTGTGATTTTACAAGTAATACGTCATACGTTGCAGCAAAAGATGTGAAGAGCGATCGATCACGTGAGAAAATAGTTGGATCAGTCTGCAAAGTTTCGAGCGCCGCAGAGCGAAAGATATCAGTAAGCATCAAAGTTAAAAGCTTTTTTACCGAATGGTAGATTTAAAAATTATTGTTTTGTATTTTGTTGTTGAAAAGGGAATTGGTCGTTTTCGTATGCCTTCAGACCAGGCCTGTGACCAGCTTGGGACACCAGGTGGGGCGAGGAGTTTTCTAAGAGGGGGCCGAATTTTTTAAACCATGTCCAGTATTTTTAAACTATGTCCAACACATTTTTCCGAGGGGGCAAAAAAATTTGGGAGAGGCTTCGCCCCTCCTGGTTACGGGCCTGCTTCAGACGATATGGATATATTTCTTAAAACTGAAACGTTGGTAGTTTTCAAAAATTAAAAAAAATTCGTATGAACTGTTGTAGCAACTCTTGACCCAGCAAAGTTATTGAAACAGGTCAAAACATAACAAACGTTAATATCTGAAATCAAATATTTATGCAACTCACTACGCAATTGAATTGCGTTACTTTGGTTCAATTTCTGCATCAACTGCATTTCAGGAACCTGAAGAAGCAATGTGTTCAGAAAATGTGGAACGTCCGTCGGAGCAGTCAACACGTCAATGCCCTCCTTGCACGACTGGGGAAAACTGCCAGCACTCCACAAGTTTTGAAAAACTGAAAGCTTACATTATACGTGGAAGCGGAAGTTTCGCTGTGAGAAACCAAACCGAATGATCAAACTTTTATAAGATGTGTTAAATGACCTGAAACATGCTCAGTGTTTAATATACAAGCAATTGGTATGCCATTTGCCAAATTACTTTTATTTCGGCAGTTGACTTGGGGCTACAGAGGTTGTAGGATGCTATGTGTTTCAAGTAAACCTCAATCTTATGTGGTTCGCAATTTGCCAAGCATTGTCAAACATCTTTGACTCGCTGTCAGGTTACTAAAAACTGCAAAACCTGCATCTTGCGCAATGTTATGAAAACTACTTTGCTAAGTGATTTGTAAATGAATTTTTGATTTTGTATCATCTCATCTTTGCACAAGCATCGATTTAATTTCTATCCTTTACAAGATGAGGTAAACTCGTGTGTTTGTTGGAACAAGTGGCTTTAAATCAAGTAGTAAGACACGGATAAACCCGAAGAAAGAGTAGTGGACTAAACTGAACAGCTCTGAAAAACCATTCAGTCACGTAATACTTTCTTTGACACAAAAGAGTGCAGTGCAGCATTGTAGTAAACGGTATCGCAGATAACGGGAAATAGATGAAAATGACTGAATACCGCTTGGTCTAAACAGCTCAGTTGTCATAAAAAAGAATGCATTTCGGAAGGAGTTCAACAAATGAAAATGATTTATGCGCAAAAATGACAGAATTAAATAAATATCATTGATGTTATTCTGCCCTTTCGTTTGTCGATCGTGATCTAGAAAGACGTTCACCGTTTTTATTCAAATTTATTTCAATAGTTGTTGTTTGAAATCACAGGCCACCTACGGAGGACATCCAATCTCTTGCCACAACAACATGAAAATCCACGGATTCCAGCTCAAATGGGATTGCACCTGCATAGATATTAACACAGGTCAAAGTAGAAGATGCAAAAAGTACGAATCGAGTTTCGGAGCTTGCGAGCATGCGTTGTCTGAGTTGATCCGAGGAATGGCCAGTCAAGGAACATATCCACAGCCGTGCGATCCTCAAAAGCTCAAAACTCGTTGCTAAAGAGTTACAAAATTTGCAATCGAGCGAATATAAACCAGTTATGCTTTTTTGATTACTGAAAGAGAACAGAAGCAGAAATTATTTTTCACTGGCCAAAATTGTTATTTTATGATTTCCTTCATTAATATTTTTTTAAATATGCGCTTCATTCATTGTACAATGGTAAGCCGTACACGTTTTTGAATTTCTAGTCAAAAAGAAAATTGTGCTCAAACCTCTGCAGGGCACGATTTGAGAACCGTGCATGTAAAATGACCTAACAATCTCTAACGCATTAGTGTCATTTTTTAAAACTTTTGTTGTGTCTTGCGTAGTGTTATTTTTTACTTGCGTAGTGTCATTTTTTAAAACTTCAGCAAATCACACGATGTGTCTCACAAGTAAACACGAATTTGAATCCCTTATTCTCAGAGCGTTAAATCAGGTTGTAAACAGAAATTTCAGGCATATAGAAATCGATCTCGCGAAAACGTTTTATAATATTCTGGTATTAGAACAAAACATGCAAAAATATTTGCTACGGTCATGCAATCAGTGTTCCGTTTTTCATTGATAAGGTAAACAAGGTACGAATAAGGCTTCCCACAGTATGGTTTTAATTAAATTATTTAAAATATTTGAAAAATGTTTTGCACTGTAATACTCAGGTGCATTTAGCAATAGAGAATTAGATCAAGATTGACACAAAAAGTTGTTTTCATCGTATTTTTAGAATGAAACCAGCACTTGTTGCGAGTCTATAGCACTGCTCTTGAAGCTTTCTCTTGCACCCATCCTTACCAATCATGAGGCAAGACAAGGCGCAAGCAATTTTTTAAGTCTTCGCTATGATCCGTAAGCAGATATTCGAACCAGACTAACGCTAGCTTCGGTGGAGCGCACTATATAGGTAGAACATCAAATGGTATTCACGGCTATTGACATGGTGGGCTACATGAAAAAATCGATGCATCCCCACGCAAAAAATACACTGCACTTGCCACGTGACAACAGCGATATCGACTATCAAATCTACTCCTAATGTTCACCCGATTCAGAGAAAGGAGACAGTTGTACGCCGCGCGTGGACAGGTCAGCGCTGAGTGGGGCAGATGTGCAAGTTCCATGGCACGGCGTGCTAGAGACAGTGTGGCTGCATTCCGACGACGTTCAGCAGGTTGGATGCCTGCGAGGATGGGAAGGGTGTCCGCTGGAGTAGGACGCAGGCATCCAGTCACAATTCGCAAGGCATCATTGATGGTAGGGTCAATGAGGCGGTGTGAGCCTGCGGGACCAGATAGGAGCGCAGTACTCTACTACAGAATTGACCAAGGCTGAGGTGGCTGTTCGCAACGTTGTTGCCCCAGCACTCCAGCCAGGCCAGCAAGTCTCCTCTAGAGAGCAACAAGATATCTTAGTTTTTTTGCGAAGTGGCTCAAGGTGTCGGCGATACGTGAGCGACCTGTCCAACGTTACTCCGAAGCATTTGGGCTCAGAGCAAAAGAGCAGGGTTTCATCATTGAAATTAACCTTGGACTCACATTTGACTTCTTTCTTGATTGTTGAGATGGAAGACTTCAGACACCGTTTTATAGTGCTGAGCTTCAACATCCAGGTCTGGAGGTATTTACCTATAATCGCCATGTGTTCGCTGAGCACTCTTTACACTACCTGCCAGTCTCCATCAACATAAATGGTTGCCAGATAGTCAGTGTATGCATGCATTCTGGAGACGGTCTTCGGCAATTCAGAGGTGTAGATTTTGAAGAGAAGGGTTGTCAAGATGGATCCTTAATGGACGCCTTTCTTGATGCTTCTTAACCTGCTCCATTTGCTGCTACTGGTGTTAAGGGAGAAGCGGTGAATGCCAACCACCTCCATGATCATGCAGACGACCATGTGTCTGTCAGGTAGCAATCGCAGTAACTTGCAGGTGAGGCCGCGACGCCATGCGCTGTGAAATCGACAAACACAGCTCCTGCCGTCTTCTATCCGAAAAGCCATCCTCGATGTTTTGCCAAAGCAAGGTGACCTGATCTACGGTCAACCTCCCGTGTCAAACGCCCACCTGTTCCTGCGGAAGTAAGGGGTCCATAATTGGTTCCAAACGAGCGTAGATGAATCTCTCAAAGGTCTTGAAAGGAAGACACAGCAGAGATATCGGGAGATACTTCTTTGCGTCACCCAATGGCTTGTCTGGCTTACGGATCGCAACANCTAGTGCATTTCTTCAAATCTTGGGCATTTTCAGTTGGAGCAAGCAGGAAGTGAGGAAATGGAACAACCAAGATTCGATAGCTGATCCGGAATGGAGTATAAACTCCGAGAAAATAGAATCCATTACCGGAGATTTTCCTGGCTCGAGGGAGCTGAGGACGGTAGCAAACTCCTCTTCCGTAAAGGGGCTTAAGATGCTATTTCCCTCAAGTGTTCGGACCTTTCACAGGTGGGGCACCTCCTCGTTGACGAGCCTCTTGTCTCGCGCTCCATTGTCTTGTTTGTCCCGTTATTCACGAGTTGCGCGGCGATGGATTTTGCTGAGACGGGGCACATACAGCATGTCCAGACATTCAAGTAAGTTTCTTGTTGGTGCTCCACACCTTGCGGCTGGAATGCATGAAGTTGATGGGATTAACAACTTCTTGCTTTTGCTCCCGTCTCTTCCCTGTCAAGTCGCGGAAAAGGGGGTGAAGTGGCTCTGTCAGAGTTAGTTCGTATTGGAGTTCAGAGGAAGGAGCGATAAAGTATCCTGCACTCTTGGTCCCAACCTGGCACAAAATTCTTGCGACAGCCACATTTGATAAATTATTTATCGGAAAATAACAGCCTCTCGCGTAGCTCCAAGTATGCGCTCTCGATGTTTGTTCTGTCCAGAGGTATCAATCTCTCAATGGATTCTCCTGTATGAAAGCAAAAGTAATTCCAATCAGTCTTGTGAAATTATCATCGCTTCAGCAAATCGTTGTAGGTTGTAGGCAGGAATCTTGAACCTCGGTGGCATTATGAGAAAGGGTCAGTTTTGTGGCCGCGGGAACTTTCCTAGAACATGTCTGACAGGCAGCCGGTTGGCATTGCCGCCACCCGCGAATGCCAGATCCGGATTTGTGCCGACTTCCCATCGGTGAGAGAAGACGTTGGTTACTCCCTTTGGGTTGTGCAGCATAAGGTTGTTGGCTGCTTCCCACGAGTCGAGGCTCTCGCCGTCAGGAGATGTGCCAGAAAACAGTTGACGTGCTGGCAGACGCCAGCATACAGACTGGTGCGTGAAAACGTCGAGATGGCCGTACAGGTGTGAGTGGCGAGGGTGGTGGTTTGTAGACGTTGAGAGTTTGATTGCTCTGGAGACAGATCGACCAGTGACCATTCCAACTGCTCGTGAAAAACTTGGCAAGGCCGTGATCCATGCTCAGTACTGACCCAGCTAGTGAGAAGTATAGAATAACTAGCCTGTCTGCAGTTCTGCAGTGGGTCTCCTGAAGGACAACGACTAGTGCTTTATTCTTAAGGGCTACCTGCTCAAAGACGCTGACCTCGCTTACCATGACCTCCTCGGTGTTCAGCTGTAGTATGCTGGGTCCTTGATCATTTTCGGCAGCAGTAATGCTGCCGCGCCTTGAAAAAGCCATTTTCCTCTCCAACCCTACGTCGCGCTAAAACTACTCGATTGAACGTATTGAAACGCCGGTGAGGCTTACATATTGACAAGAAGCAATCTTTCCCGAACGTTTTCATCCATCTCTGCGACATATCCATCATTCGCATTTTATGCCATTCCGTATAGGCTCATCCTGTGGTTACATATCATCCTCTTTGAAGTTACTGCGAAATGACGTTCCTTCTTTTTGGGATTGGTCGCCGCACGTGGAGCGGCTTTTTTACGAACTATCTTCCTTACAATTCTTCCTTTCGTCACACTGTTGCCAGTCCTCCACTGCGTATGTTTTTTTTGTAAGTGTCAACTTACGACTACNACCTGAAACGATTGGTTTTTCTCCATATGGTTTAAACTGTTTCCAACGTCAATGTCGAAAACGTTCTGTTATATGGACTCAACCTGCTTAGGTGTATTTCAAAAAGCTTTTCACCCTTATTAAAAAAAGTTGTTTAAGGCATAATTCACTTATTCATACCAATGATAGAAGTAAAACGTACCTGTTGAGAGTTTATCATCCTCAATCTTATTTTCCAAACACAGTGTTATGCCGTGAAGAATCGCCAGGAGCACAGAAGTTCAAAGAACTTTTTAAAAAAATTCTAAATAATATGACATTCAATTAATCTAATTAATCGACACTACAAGGATGCAAGATCAGGTTTCTGATGTAAGTTGCCTTTTTCCCTTAGAACGATATTACAACTTCCTTTACTACCAAATGAGACTGCAACTTTTCTATTTCTAAACAAAATGCTCTGATGCTCAAATATGTACAGATTTTTAGGTAATGTTGTTTTTGACGTAGGTTGATGCTCGACATTTTCTGAAACAAAAAAGTAATTTGGAATCCATACATTTCCATAAATTACCCTTGGGTGTCCAAAAATCAAACTTTTCAAAGGTTAATTTCACGTATGTCGGTCCAATCAATCTCAGTCACAGATTGGACAAATAAGAAATTGCAATTAGTTTTCCATTTTTTAATATTAACTATAAAAAATACTTGACACGTGCACTTTCCTCATTTTCGTCCAGGTCGTTTGTGCAATTTACTGAGGAGTCACTTGGATGCCAATCAAGCTGTGCTTAAAAATCGGCGATGCATTGTTTATTTCATTAGAAAGTAAGTGACACAAAATACAGGAAAAGTGAAATGTTCATGTATTTCCAAAATATTATGAACCAAGCGAAAATAAAACAAGTAATAATAATTAATGAGATACAAAGATAAAATACAATAAAACGAAATGAAAAAAAAGAACATCGGTACGTAATTTTCTGTGTAAAAGTCGTGCACAGGAAAGATAACAAACAAAATAAGAATAAANAGTGAGGATACATAGAGAACAAGAGTAGACATCATTCAAGTTACTAAAATTAGTAAAAACAGCATTTTATTTTTGATAAAGTGAAAAAAGGTGATGTCACTGTGTGTCTGAAAACCACTAAAATGTCATGATTATTGTTAATTTATTCAGTGGTTCATTACAAAGCCAACAAAAGCTTTCAAAATTCACTGTAAAGTAAAAATGTGAAAACTTTTAGTCAACCTCGAGAGCTTTGTTCTCAGCTTTTGGAGCTATGTTGATAAATAGTATGTCATTTGACCAATTCTCTAAATTTGCTATATTACCGCTCGTTCAGCAGCGCTAGTTGCCATCACGCAGAACGTAGTTCGTGCAAGATCACTGAGAGCTGGAAACTCCAACCTGTGACCTCGCCACCATTGAAGAACGTCGCTACACTCTTGTACCACAAGCTCTCTGCAGCATTGATATTTTCGGTCATGTCACTTTCACATGCATTGGGTCAACATCCTCCTGCCCGCATCACGTTCAACCTGCACCCGCATGCATAGCTCTGCTGGTTCAGGTACCGGGCCTGCAAATGCGCGTACCCGCAATCCGCGCGAGTCAACCGGTCCACGCATGAGTTTTTAAAGATTTTTGAAAATCGATCGGAAAGCAAACTTTCTATTGAAAACTCTTCTGGATTTTTAAAAGGAGTGATTTCCAAAATTTTCGAAACATGCTGAAACATTGGTTTGTTTGTTTGGAAAGACTTAACTCTGCGAACAGATCTTTCTAAGATCAAATATTGCCAGTCCAAATGTCGAAACAGATTTTCAGATGCACATTTGCACGATACTATCGCATTGCAGCATGAAGCGTGGAACCAAATATTACAAATATTATGTAACAAAGGAAGCAGTTTCAAATGTCACGTTGTAAACATGTTACTTAGCAGCAAAAAAAATAAACAGCAGTAAACTAAGGTGGCTAATGTTATGCGCGTTGTTTTTTTGTTTTTCAACAGCCAAAATAGTCGGGTCCCCGGTCGTTGATATAATCGCGAATTTGGTACAGCATGCAAAACGTTTGGGGATCGGGGACGTAGTTTATTGCCCTTGTGGTAACGCGGTAACGTGATAGCACGTCCTATAGCATTCCCACATAATATAACCGGTACTCAGCACTTGCAAGCAGTGGATTGAAATAACCGCTCATGTTGTGATAGAAGTACTTGTTCATTGCGAAGTCATGCGAATCGAAGCGGATCCGATCGCGCGAAGAGCAAAAATTTCGTGTGGAAATGAATGAGCTGCCGGACGAAAGCGCCTACTTAGTGACTCGTTCCTTTGCAAGCTCAGTCAGAAGTCAAAACGACTGTACAGTCACAGTTGGAAACTTGAATGCTGTTACGGCTAACGTTCTTGGGTGACATTTGGTAAAGGTGTGTAGTGATCTGGATAAATGGTTGTCACGTGTTCTCAGTCAACTGCTGAGAATAATTGTAGCATGTCACCTTTGCAACTACACTATTTTTCTTGGTCAGGTGCACCAGATATTAAGTTTTGCTTTAGTGTTTCACTTCAAAATGATCCTGAACTATGTGTGGGATTGGATTAATATGGACCAGTAGAACAATTTTTGGTGCTTTCTAATTTTGAACATTGTTGTTTCATATGGGTATGGTTTCAAATGGATCGGTAGTGAAAGTTAGGTAGACCTAGTTTTGTCAACAGCACGACCGAAAAATGCGAAAACGCGATCATTCAAGCACTAAGAGGTGCATTGTTCTCGTCATTGTCCTCATTACGACACGGACACAACGACCCTTGTAAGGTTCTTGTGCTGCAGCTAGCTGGTGACTTGTTGTTGAATAAGAACAAACCTTGCTTGCTGTTAACAGTTGCAGCAAACTGTTGGTGACAAAAATGTGCATTTATGCCTCTTCAGAAATCACTTATCTGTCTTATTGGCTTTAGTTTGAGATGACAGGCATTACAATGGAGAAGATAATTTACATTTTTTAGAATTAAACCAAATTTGTTTCAAAACAATGCTATCATTGCCAGATACGAAAAGCTGCATGATTGGTAATTGAAAGTGAAAGCATCATCTCTAATGAGAAAGCAACAAGAGGAGTTACTACCACGTTTTACAAAAGTTTGAACTTTTCGCAGCAATGACCTAGTTTATGATAAAACCACATGTGAATTTAACATATTGAAATATGAAAGCAATCAAAACGATTGCCATTCGTGGTGTGTTCAATTTGTTGCATGTTGATACACTTGTTTTTGTAAAATAGTAGTAAACAGAAGTTTTGTGGTCTTTCAATATGGGCATTCAAAACTACGCTTCTGAGCAGGGCTGTGGAGCCGGTATTCAAATTTCAGGTTCCGGCTCCAGCTCCGGGCGTCTAATTTTTTGGCTCCGGCTCCAACATCTTGAACTTTTTGGCACCGGATCCGGATCCAAAACAATTTGGTTCGAAAGACAGAAAAAAACATTGTATTATTTGTACACCTCGCTCTCGCTTGAACCGGAACCCGAACTTCAGGCTCCGGCTCCACAATCTAAAAATTTCAGGTTCCGGCTCCAGCCATCTAAATTGCTTGGGCTCCGACTCCACAGCCCTGCTTCTGAATACTTGGTTTTCATGTTGATGAGAACATCGGTGCACCAGAATAAAAAGCTGATGTTGAAGATCCAGTGCCTGCCAGGCGTACGTATTCTACTACAGTACTTGAGATGGTAAAAGATTTGCTAGATCGAAATTTCTGGACTTTGAAAATATTTGATATAAACTGTTTTACACTTGAGTCATAGTATGATGGAGGATCAGTTGGATTCGATTTCTTCTGAAAGTGGAACCGAATCTCCACAAAAAACATCTGTTTCTTTTTGGATCTATTGTTGTCGGTGGAAATTTCACCCAAAAGATATACGGCCTTCCCAATGAAAGTTTGTCTCAGCAAAACCCAACCAATGTTGCCAGAGGTAAAAAGTTCGTATAAACTTTTGAATGAAGGCAACAAAGAACAAAAGCGCTAATCTATTTTGACAGAACATCTTCCTATTAAACAAGCGAAAAAGTAAGAACAAAATTTGGCATGTCATCGAAAGCCTAAGCTACTCTATGTGACCAAAATCATAGGCCCCTAGCAACGTCGCCATTTCGCAGATCGCTCATCAAAATATGCAAGACATTTTAGAGTGTGTGAGACAGATTTTATTTTGGTTTGATCAGGAGGGTGAAGCTTTGCAATTACCAGGCTTGTCAATGGGAATGGGATTCCCATAGAATTGGATTTATCCCGTGTGATGCGACAGTGGACTTGGAATTTGTTTGTCGTAGTTAGTTTTGACGTCATATAGCAGGAATTTTCTGGGGTCGTATACCATTATTATATGCATACAACACAGTAAGTAAGAAATGTAAAGGCTAATTGCCATGGCGCAGTGATGCGAGGTCCCGAAAACAAAGTTACTGTGCTCTTTTCAGCTGCAACTACACAAAAGCTCACCTAATCATCATTACTCCCCTAACTGGGTTTATGGGTGACTTTTTCCACGGCTCTGTGGATGCTAGACAATATACACGCTTATGATATAAGACCTATATCATTATATCAACCCCGCAACACAGAAAAGTTGGCGATGTTGTGCTCTTCACAAAATAGTAACTTCATTTTTGCCAACACACTGCAACCGCCTGTTGATCATGCGATCTACTGCACTGCTACGAACTCTGTCTTTACAAGACGTGAATTTCGAATGGGTATTGAAACAGAATAAACTTTATGCTTGTTGTGGAAACATTCATTTACAGCAGGGGTCACAAACGCAGGTCGCCCGCAATGATTATGTAGGTCGCTCGCAGGCCTATTCAAAAATAACATTAGCATGATCAATTTCTTCACATTTACGAGTATCAATACTAAAATAATTGAAGGTAAATTGAGCAATTTTTATTTCAGAAGTGTGTATCAAACTAGTAGCCCTTCGCATCGTTACACAAGAAGTAGCTCTCAGTTTCAAAAAGGTTGGTGACCCCTTCTTTACAGTGTTAATTGTTTAATTTAGAAAATATTTCCTGCAAAATAGAAACGCTGCAGTGTACGACTTTTTGTTGCAGGAGTGTTGTACAAATGAAATGTTCCAGGGTATACTACTCATCGTTGACTGTAATGTTGCTCCTTTTCTCGTTTCCAACTTTTTGCAGAGTAATAATCAGAATTTGTTTCCTGGAAACCTGTAAAATGATAAAGAAGCAAAACTAGTACCAGATATTTCAATGCCAACGACGATTTATGATTTCGATGCCCGACTCAAAACGACAATGAAGTCTTTACTTTATGATGTTACTTTCAACTTTGCAATTGACATGGAAAAAGCTTACTTCGGAAATGCTTGGGAATCAATTCTTTTGAAAATTAGAATCGGAAACAAAGTAGCTGATTAAAACCGGTAAAACCTGAAAGACTTGTGTGACAGAAACAGCAAGGAAAAACTCAATGATTTGAATAGATAATTTTGCAACACAGGTACAAACCTTGCAGGATATTTACGCAGTAATCACAGGTATTAATCACCTCAGAAAATCTTGATGATGCTCTATATATTTCAAAGTGATCACAACTTTTCAGATCGGAAAAAACAATGGATTTCAGTTATTTGTGCTCTCTTCATCGCCTTCCTTGGAACGACACTGTACAGGTTTTTTAACCGTCCAGGTACGTTTTGTGGTTTTCGAATTGTTTGCAAACGTGGTTTAGTTTTTGAAACACGCATTAAATTCTACCTGTGTCAAACAGAACCATCTTATTAGTTGATTACATATTTCAGATGATTATATCAAACGCAGATGTTACGTCAATTAACTTATGAAAACACTGCAGAAAGGATTGGAACACTGTATTTCACCAGTAAAACCTCCTGGCGAAACATAATATTTTACTTGTGCATACTATTTAACAGAGTCAAAAGCGTTTGATAAATTATTCTTTAAATATTTTGTTCATTAAATTTCACCTTCAAACTGGTTGTGCCAATTGCAAATGCGCGAAGTATCAATAGTAACACAAGTGAAAAATGGTTTGGCTTTCGTCAAAAAACTTCCCTCAGAACATTTAGTTTCTCCTATCCACTGATCAACTGACGATAAAACAAAACTCACAGAGGAAAATGCGTGACACTGTACTCCTCTGAGAATTCCTTTATGCTGTTTGCCATATTCAAGTTTATACATGTGCATTGTCTGCTCTAGGATTTTACTTGAAAATTCAGTCAGCATTTACATCTTCTTTCATAATGAAACAACATTTGTAATGGAAATGTTTTTGATATGTTCAACTAGTGTTATCATTATATTTAAAACACTTTTATGGCAATGCCAAAGTTTGACGGCTTTTGCCATCAAACATAAACAAGGTCTTTTTTCAAGAAAATAGACCATGCCCTCAAAATTAGTCATTGTGTGCTTCAGGTCGTAAAGTTGTGCACTTTCTTTCCACGAAACTTAGTTTAAAAATTCCCGCGGGTGTTTTGCAACAGGTCGTGACTGATAAACCACATAACTATTCTTTCAGAAAACTACATAAGGAAATCACTAAATGAAGAAGCTAAGGCGATCATTCGCAAACAAAGCCCCATTCCTGTGCCGGTGGAGCTGACGCACTTCACTGTGCACGAAAAGGAAGATTTCGGCGTCAGTCATTTCCGGACGCAGGTTGCCGGAGAACTTTATTTTCGCTACAATGTCGAAGAGCTCTTCAAATTAGCAAAACTGAATGCCATTGGTGTTTTAGAAAACGAAATAAATGGAGGAGAAACTGACGAAACCTATGACGAAAAGTTAGGAAACATTGTTGGTGCCGTTGGGGAGGCAGGAATTGGAAAAACAGTTTTAAGTAAAATGGTTTTGAATTTGACTCTTGATGATAACGAACAGTCATTCTTGTTTTTTCTCCAACTCCGCTACGTCAAAAACTTTGATAAAAAAATGACGTTGGTTGACTTTCTTCTTGATCAACACCTTCCAAATAAACGCCTTGATCGTCAAGAATCAGGAAACCTTTTACGTGTCCTCAGTGCCTCCCCCTCCGTTTACATTTTTATCGATGGTCTGGATGAGATAGATTCCAAGTATCTCAATGAAACAGCGGAATTGCTTAAAGAAACTGATGAGGCCTCCCCAGACCAGATCCTGAAAAATTTGCTGTCCGGTCGTCTCTTACCACGCGCAAAAAAGTTCCTGACGTCCCGTCCTGGAGCATTCAGTGTTCTTCATCCTGAATATAAACCAAGTTTCACAGTTAGTTTGCTTGGACTTAGTGAGGAATCTCAGTATTTGCTTTGTCGAAGAATCAGTAACGATGAGTCGGAATACGTTTATATAGTCAAACGTTTGCGATCTAACCCTGGCATAGCGAGACTCTGCTACAACCCAATGCATTGCGTCTTGATAATCGCTTATATCACTAAAAACAGAGACGACCTGTTGGAAGTAGTTTCTGTTACAAAGGTTTTTACTTCCGCTTTTTATGAGTGCTTAAGGCATGAACACTTTAAAGGCAACATAAACAAATTGGCAGTTCTAAGTGAGCTGGCACTGACTGGCATGATTGAAAACCAAAAAAATTTCGACTACACCAAAGTTTCAAATGATGAAAAGACTTTAGAAACATGCATGAAATTGAAAATTGCAAACAACGATGAAATACGAAAAACGGAAGTGCTAAATAGCCTAAAAAATACTACGGCCAAAGCAAACGATACAACTGACATCTTGGTACACGAAAAGCGGAAGTGCTAAATAGCCTTATAATAAATACTACGGCCAAAGCAAACGATACAACTGACATCTTGCAAACGTTTCGATA
>JGI24022J15233_10001001_pt1 | contig 21529 bp, 7 predicted proteins | sample Ectturendosymbi2_FD_15233 | JGI IMG/M metagenome (IMG submission 15233)
ATATTGATTAATAGAGGTAAACTGATGTAACGGCCTGGTCGATATATCGGGCCGATATTTGGGTTTCACTGATATATCGGTATCGGCCAAAACAGCCAATTTTATCGGCATTTGCAAGTGTTGACAAAATGCTATTATATTCCTCACGCATCGAGACAACTTGTGCAAGAAAGCACAATGAACCAAGCCAAGACAATTATCTTGCAGCAACGCTAGCAGGTGCATTTTCATTTAACAAGCAGACAAGATGAATTATGAAGCACACATTGGCCATCGCAGCTGAAACAAAAGCATCATCATTGATTAGATTAATTAAAAATCATAGCAAAATATTGAAATTGCTGCAATTTGAAAAATGTTAGCTCATAAATTCTGATTTTTGAAAAAAAGGTAAGGCATAGAATACATTATAGTTTTGATAATGAAGCAGAAAACAAGATTTAAAAATTTTGGAGATATCGGTATCGCCCCAAAAAAAGCCTTATTGGTTGAACTCCGTTGATTCGTACATGAATAACTACAGCAGAGTCAAACTGAAAACATTATAAAGTTGAAACACTATATGCATAATGGATTTGCAAAACCAAGTATTGTAAGACTATGTTTCTTGCCTTACCACGCCTATCCTACATAATATTAAATCATCCAGTAGTGGGCAAAACAACATCATTACATCAGAAGTCGCAACAAAGCCACTATTATTACTGAATTGCAACTAAAATTGCAAAAGGATCATTCCATGTCAGATGATCCAGAGCTGTATATCTGACCGTGAGCAAAATTCATGAAATTTCATAAGCAGAGAGATCTTATCATTCTGATTTCAAAACATTTTGAATTTTTTAAATCGGACCAGTATTCGCAAAGTTATGGCTGGTTGAAATTTGCAGTGTTCGCATTTAATTTTTGCGTATATTTTTTGTGAATTTAGTGCTCTGACATAAAAATCCTTGTATCTTTTTTACCTTTGACTATTTTTAGCTAGAAATTTGTGAGAATGTGTCAGGTGTGTTTATTAAAAATCAGTAATTGGCATTTTCCATATGACCTTCGATGTAAATCAAGGTCAAATTAGACAGTTTTTTGTGCGCTCATGCATGACCATATTTCAATTGCTCATAACTCGAAAAGGTCAACTGGTATGAAGTTGATTCTTGTTTTATTTGAAAGCTATGGAGTAGAAGATTTTTTTAGTTTCAGGAAACCTTTGCTTATTTACCTATTCAGTATGCTTTTTATCATTTTAAGTAACTGAGGAGATTTTGACTCAGAATTAATATATGCACTAGATCAGCTATGTCCAACCCAAATGGCTCACTGGGCCGAAATTCATGTCACTATCTCAACTAGGGCCGCACATTTTATGACATATTAATGAGGGCAGCACATTGAATTAATGACGGCTGTACATTGAATGGCTTACTTTGACTTTAGCAAACTAAATTTCGCTTAAGCTAATGTACTGAAAACGTTCGAATCATAACTGCAATGGTAACAGACATGATAAAAAGGCACTGAGGACAACCTACATCAAAAATGTCAAATTAAAGATTATCAAAATAAGGACAGGTTGTCAGTATGTAGTTACTCCTATTACAGTGAAAACCTAAACTGGGTCGCATAAAACCTTCGACTGGGTCGCATGCGGGCCGCGGGTTGGACACAGCTGCATTAGAGCAAGCTGCAATAATGATTTCTATCCTCAACTTTTATTCATTTGTTTGACATGATACATGTAAACTGATAGTATATTGAAGATAAAACAGTTTTCAGAAGTTTGATCATAGTAAATCCATGAATAATAAACAGACAAAAATTGTATTTTATGACCTTTGTTTAATTAATTTATTTTTTCTGAGATAGTGTCCTAGCTATCAGATTCCCCCCAAAACGCAAAAAATCAAATGTTATAAAAAATCATAACTGCCAAATGGTAACAAACAAGATCATGCCTTCAAAAAATTAAAAGATTAACCAGGGAAAGATTAAACAAAAGCACTTGACATCAAATTTCAAAGTATTATGTTAGTTTTTCAAGTGAAACTATTTGCAGTTGCAAGAGGCAATGCAGCTTCATTTCACCAATCTTATGCTACCAAGGGTATACAAAACGTCCACCACTTTCATCTAACAAAATGAAATGAAAGGAATAATCCCGTTCGCACTTATTCTTTGGTAGTGCAAACTTCAACTAATTATCTACCCAAACCCATATGTTAGAACAAAAATTGTTGCAGCTGTGTACAGTATGACAATACACACTACACTGCCATGGTGCAAGATGTTGACCAGGAACAAGTATGCTTCAATACAATTTATGCATCCTAATGGAATTTCTTCTTTTTTTTAGCCACAAAAATATTGATTTTTGCTGAATACTAATGCATCTACCTTATTGCACTATTGAAAACTGTGGCTAAAATCGGTCCGTGGCTACTACCATGTCTCTTCAAAATCAATAACAAAGATAATGAAGAGATTTGAGGAAATTAACTCTATTAATGCTGCTATTGTTTATGGACACAAAATAAGTAATTTACTGCTCATTTACCTTGTGTACTATATGAGGTTGATGTTGGGGAGAATTTCATTGCTGTTGAATTGCTTGTACCATGTATGTCTAGCATAAGCAACCATGAAAAATTGTCGGACAATAAAAATATGGCAATTTTTATAAGTCAATAAATGTAACAACTTTATTGATTCAACAACTTTGTTGGATTATTTGCAGTGATGAAGTCTTGAGACCATTTTTGTGGGTCTCAGTCTTGGTCGTGCAGGTTTCAGGTCTCGGTCACAAGCCTGTTGTCTCGAAACTGTCAATATTGCAAGGAAACTGGTATAGCCCACATGAATACGTTTTCTGATAGATCATCTGTTGAATATGAAAAATGAATATTATACAGGTCAATAATAGCATTAAAGTGACTCTTGCATTGCCTGTTAAGTAATATTGGAGTTCACAATATTCATGGGAATAAGATCAGAGATGTAACCTTTTTCTAAAAATGTGAATCAAGACAATTAGGAAGCTTAGAGATTGCTGATTCTGCAAAAGGCTAGAATGCATCGTCGCAGATATTATGCTCTAACATCTCTGTATTGGATTTGAGCAGAGGTTTTTATTAGATAGCTTAAATAAAGTTTTCATCTGTGCATTAGCAAACTTATCTGTAAATATCAGGTGAAGGTTTGTTCCTGTTGTCTGCAAGTACATACTTAAACATTAGCTAGTCTGGTATCAATTCATAGACAGAGAGAAGGTCATTGGTTGTCTTCTGTAGTTTTTCTGAAATTGTTGTCATAGCCCCTGGCACAAATTTCACAATCACATCAAATACAATAAAGTCAAAGACATCTCCCTGCAGTTTGGCTTTGTCAGAGGTGCTGGTGTCACAGTCATCTTCTAATAAATGCAAACATTGTAAAATTGTTGTGAACCACAACTTTCATTTCTTCCAACCCATCTGATGCAAATAGTGTAACCACTGTGGTATTGCTATTATCAGGAAAAATTGTTTCAATGACCTTGTGTAGTTCTTGTTGATGCTTAGTACCAGAAAACAGGAATGTTATACATTTTTGAATTGTTTTTGTTGGGTACATTATATATAGTTGAAATGCTACTTGATGATGACGACAAGGTCAGGTTTAAGCAGTGGGGTTATGCTTCATTGGTAAGGATTGTAGACAGTTAGGCAAAAGAAGTGCAGTGTGGTCACAGCAGGTCAAAGATGTGCAATGTAATGGCTCTGGCAATTTTTAGAAGTCTGACAACAAAGGCAAATTATTCTGCTCACAACAGCGAAGGCAGCTTGGTGAGTTGGGCAATTTTACTGAACTTGATAACATTAAAGCAATATGTTCCCAGCTGCGACCAAGTAGTATGCAGCAACTTTGGTGAACTGGCATTTTACTCAAAGGTGACTTGGGTTCTAATATACTATTAGTATTTATTGATTGGTTTCCATATATGGTTGATTATTGTTAGTTGTGCCAATGTCTGCAGCTAATGAATTTATTTTCAAATTCTATGGCAGGGAAATGCTGATACATACCAGCATTTCCTTGCCATTTTTAACTCACAAACGTTTGTACAATCTAAAGCAAAGGTCAGCCATCTCCAGCCCACCAAGGAAAATCATCCGGCTCCCAGCCCCTTTACAAATTGTAACTGTATGACCCACCTGATGGTACTGGGCTATATTTTATTAATCTGCCATCCTTGCAACATCTTGATTGCATGCTTATGAGGAACTGGTAACTACTTATGAGAAACCGCACTATGCTACAAATGTACTGCATTTCGTATTTTGAGTTTTGCTTATGAACTGCGAAAATCAGTTTGATAAATTCCATAAGTTCCTAGGTTTTAACAACATCATAACCAGCAAAGGGAATGGGATTGTTGGTAGAAAATTGGTACAGCACTCCATACTTTGCAGAGTTTGTTTTTGGCCCATGACAAGGGAAAGGTTGCGACTCCTGATCTGAAGCTGCATCACTGTAGGCAAACTAGAAACTAGCAGCACAGTTTGTTGAACAAGCAAATCATTTCTGTATCAGTCTTTTGCATTGGCTTTTCAAAAGGTGTTGATCTGCATCTACAAAAAAACAAACAAATGAACACTAAGCACATTGCCGATTTCTTTTAAAGGCACTTAAAATTGTGTCATCTGTTGTCTGCCTTGAGGCTGGTTTACAAAAATTGCAGTTACTGGTACTATAGTAACTTGTTTTCACTGACATTTTTATGCATTATTATTTCTAATGCAAATGTGCATTTTGACAATGCAATTGTTTACCTGCTGTGCAAGCCTGATTCATTATCTAAATGAAGAGATAACTTAGCCGCTGCCTTTCTGAATTGATTAATTTCTACAGGAATATAGAATAATGTTTCTTTAAATTTTAGTGCTATATGTGTTTGCTGAAAATTATTAAACTGAAAACTTTTTGTTAGCCAGCATTATGTAGCAGTTCTGCCTCAAGGATCAAGTATCTGTGTATTGTATTTCATTTCCATAGCTAGCTTCTTTGTATAAAAATGTAACATGTCAAAGATTTTTAATCAATTTTTATGTCTTAAATATTCTGGAATTGAATAAAATGATGGATGCTGTAATGAATCATGAAAGATTGGAAGAAAACGAGCAACCATTCTAACAAAGAGCAGTTTTGTAAAGTAGTTTGAGGAACAGCTTTGTGTTATGAACTTGATGCTTCACTATGTTGTCATGGAAGAAAGGAAGAGAGAGATTTGCCTCTACTGCTTCCATTGCTGCCAATAAAGGTCTTCTCAATGAACCAGGAGAAAACAACTGTTTTTTAAATAGTGCTATACAGGTAGTGGGCTATGCCAAGAAAATTGTTCTTAATAGTTTAGTTATATATACTGCATCCTTTTAGTAAGTCATTGAAACTTTAATTTGAACACATGAACATTTTTTTAGNTATATCAGTAGTCACAAGTCTTAATTTCCATCCACCACCACCTGCTGGTATATGCTTTTCCTCGCATTGCGTGATCTAAGGCTTACTTCTTATAAACTTGTGTTATAGGTTCTTTGGCATCTCGATGTCTTTCGAAGAAGCTTTCGCTTATTAAATGGTCATGCATGCATGGGCCCATCATGCATTTTCTGTGCTTTGAAGGATATATTTCAGCAATTCCAGCACAGTAAAGCTCAAGCTTTACCTCCCAATGTCTTGCGCAGTGCATTGGCAGAAACTTTTCAGCAACAAAACAGATTCCAGCTTGGTTTGATGGATGATGCCGCTGAAGTTTTTGTAAGTGGTTGCCTGGTGTGTGTTGGTCTGGCTGTTATTGCATGCTCAGCGAATTGCATAGCATACAATAAAAATATTGCCTGCAAACCTAGTAAAAGTATTCAAAATATTTTTTGCAGGAGAACATATTGCTGCGAATGCATGTGCATATTGGTAATACTGTTCGTGAAGATGTCTGCACAGCTTCCCATTGCATTCCTCATCAAAAATTTGGCCTTTCATTGGTTGAACAGTGTGTTTGCTGCTGTGGAGCTACATCAGAGCCACTACCATTTATTGAAATGGTTCATTATGTATCAGCTACAGCTCTTTGGTAAGCTTAGTGTTGTAAATTTGTAGGCACTATTGTAAAACTTTTTTGTTGGTGAAATGAAAAGGTGTTGCCCTGTATGAAAAAGGGAATTTCTACAGATGTTTTCCTCATGTCTTTAAATTGGCCTTTGTTTTGTGTGTTTTCTTTGAAAAAATTTAGATTCACCAATTAATGTGTTACTTTACAAGTGCTGCTGATGCATGAAACCTTTTTGTTCACAAAAATGTCCTGGGCATGCTGTTTTCTAACCTATATATATTACCAGGACTCCTGGTTAGTGCTATCTTATTCCACCGTGCCCTATTTCTAACAATATTTCAAAGAAACATAAGTTTCTTGCATCACTCTAGAATATGTTTTTTTTTTGTAGGAATGACCATGCATGTGTTTGTCTGTATGTACTCAAATGTCTGTTGGAAGTGCACATGTTATTCATATGCTTATAATGAGCATTTAACTGGATTGTTTAAACTACTTGCAAAGACTTTATAGATTTGGCAAGCAATGACTTGACTGCAGTATGTGTGTAATATTACACAATGTGCTTTGACAAAGATAAGAGCTACGTTTTGTGGGCCATGCACATAAGCGGTGCCCATTGAAAGTACAGTTTGCAATGGCCTGTAATTTCTATACTTTAGGTAAAGCTTAACGTTATGTGTGTGCCACTTAGCTAAACTCTGCTTTTCATCAATTTACCCATCATTAATTTGATTTCACTCAGTGTTGAAGATGAGATCATGCGAAATCGTTATGGAACTTCAGCAAACACTCAAATGTTCGGCCACTTGATTCGAGTAGCTGGTAGCTGGGGAGACGTCAGAAGTTGTCCAGTAAGTAAACTTGCTGTTAAAAAGTAGTAAGTGATATTGTATTTGGACAATTTTGTCTAATGTGAAGTGTAATTTTTGTTGCTGGTCAAGTGTTGGCTAAGCCCCCCCAAACAAAGCTTCAAGCTCCCCAAATTGAAATATGAAACACTATAAATTAATCCAGTATAAATTACTGGATTTTTTGTTAAAATTGAATGTCTGGCCCCACCTGCATGAATGTAAACCCGCCTGCACAAACGTAAAGCCCCTATTGATGACTTTTTGGCAACTGTTCAGGTTATAGTGGGCTGAGCTTTTGCCACAGAAGCTAGTAGGCAGAGTTCGATTCCTGGTCAAGTCATAACAAAAACTTGAAAAATGGTGCTTACACCTATACAACCTTGTGCTTATTAGTGTTAATAGATGGGTGCAAGGAAAGCTTCATATGTGGTGCTGCCATAGACTTCTCACCAATGCAGCGTTCATTGCAAAAGTAGCCAGGTGACCTTGGTATAGAACAGTGGTTCTTAACCTGGGGTAAATTTACCCTGGTGGTAAATTTCATCTTCCAAGGGGGTAAATTTACTGAACCGTAAGTTGCAGCAAAACTTAATTTTTGTAAATCATTCTAAACTGTAAGAGTTTGTTAATTTCATATTTTTAATAAAGAAGCATCACTGAGTGTAGTGGGTGTAATCTGGTAATCCTGTTTGATAAAAGGGTAAGATATGTAAAAAAGGTTAAGAACCACTGGTATAGAACAAGTGGGGCCTTGACGGTTTGTGATACTTGTAAGGAAATACAAAACAAGTGAAGAAAAGAAACAAGCAAAAAATAAAAAAATTATGAAAAATAAGCATACACACATCATAACTGACAGGTTTCCAAGTTGAAACAAGATGAAATCAGTCTCAGTAAAGCAATGTTCACAAAGTTAGGTTTATAATATACTGGGCACAATAGCTGTCAGTCCAACAAAAAGCTACCTGAGACACATGTACACAAAAATGATGCATAATTCAAAAAGGATACATATTAAAAACACAATAAAAAAATTAAGTAATGGAGAAGTGTTACTGCTTTATTGATGCACTACTAGCAGGATTGATTGATTTAAGTCAAGCAATAAATATCATGATTTAAATCATCAAAGCAAAATAAAAAAATCAAGCAAAAATCATGTCGTTTTTTAGAGCCTTGCGTGATGTCTATGACACATTTAATTAGCACTCTAATAGGTTTTCATTCTAATAGGCTCATACAGTATTAGTATAGAAGGCAAAGAGTTTTTATGATGACACAAGTTTGAACCACTTAAAGTTTTATCAATTATAGCAACTGTGAGGTCACAGATTCTATGTCATTTAACTTCAAAAGTGACATGTGGACTGAAATCACTAACCCTTGCAGATTTAGAAGACATAACTGTTTGAATGCCAGAAATTTGAAAGTGCAGGCTGGCATAAAGTGAAAGTTCCATCATATATGAAGGCTGTTGAGTGTAAACATAGTTAAAGAACATATCTTGATTCATGAAACAGATATATTATTATTTTAGGTTTTTAACATTTTGTGCATATATGCCATGAGTGTCAATGAAATTACTAAACTGGCAGTTTAAGTATTGGCATTTGAATAGATATGTATATTTCATTTCATACACTGGTACTGGTGTTATGAACTCATGTGCATTAAGGGATATTGCATGAGAACAAAAATATTTGAATAACAGTTCAGCTATTTCTAGTCAGGGTTGATTGATTTAAATCAATTCATTTAAATCAGTTACAAAATCAAAAAAATCAAGCAAAAATCATGTACAGCGTGAAGGTTTTTGTGATTTGTATGACACATTTAATTGGTATTTTAATCGGTTTCACTTATTATTAAAGAAGGCAGAGACTCACGACAACACAAGTTATAAAAGCAATTAAAGTTTTATTAGTCATAGCAACTGTGAGTCACAGGTTCTATGTCAACTCACTACAAAAATGATTATGTGGACTGAAATCACTAACATTTCCAGACTCAGATGACAGAACTGTCAGAATGCCAGAAGCTTGGAAGTATAGGCTGGCATAAAGCAAGCCTGTAGCCAAGTTTGAGGGCAAAATAAAGTGTTAGGAAGGCAAGATTTTTGTTTTTATTAAGGTATATGTGTGAAACAATATTTTCTGGGTACAATAAATTTGGGGGGCACAAAAAATTTAGGCACACTGACTCTGAATGTCCCCATAGCTACAGACCTGGCATAAAGTAAAAATTAGATCTAAATTCCAGCAAATATGTGGGCTGTTGACTGTAGGAGCAGTAGTTTTAGAACATATTTTTGATTCAGGTTCATAATAACTGTTTATTATGGGTTTTTACCATTTTATGCATGTAAGTTGTACTTCTGCGTAAGTTAACTAGTGAAGGCTGAGTTACCAAATTAATTTTAACAATAGACTTCACATCAAAAAGGCTGGCAAGCTTGTATTTTTGCACAGGCTTCTTAACATGCCACAAGTGTTAATGAAGTTGATGAACTGATGGTTTGGGTTTTGTCATTTCAAAGTATTTTGTTTTGTACACCTGCACTGGTGTTATGAACTGATTTGCTGTAAGCGTGATGCATAAGTGCAAAGTAAATTTGAATGAAAGTTCAGCTGAATTCTAGTCGCTATACTAGAAGAAACAAAGCACAAAATTTCATATTGAAACAAACTCGTTAAAATAAAAAATTACAACTTCTTAGGTTGCTACCCTTTACACATTAAATCAGGGGTTCTCAACTAGGGGGAAATTCCCCACCAGGTGGAATTTTGTATTTGCAAGGAGGAAATATTGTATTTAGGATTTTGTTTAAAATGTAATATAGTTTAGCTTATCAATTGGGAAGAGTTTAGTTTCTCTTAGTGTACTGATGTAAAAGTGTTCTTTACAAACTAAATTTCTAAGGGGGGAATTTTATCTGTGAATAACGATTAAAGGGGTGCATGGGATGAAAAAGGTTAAGAACCATTGCATTAAATCAAAAAAATCAANAAATCTTATTTAAATAAGAAAAATCTTATTTAAATCAAAGAAATCCAATTTTTTTGCTTTTTTCAAAAAAATCTTTATATTTATCAACCTTGACTGCTAGCGTATGTTGATGAAATATGTTATGGATTTTTCCCAGGACGCCTGTTATCAGGGCCAGATTTACAAACAGGCTATGTAATCTTAAGCCTAGGGCCTCAAGATCCAAGGGGACCTCTAACAGACTGTGGTATGCATAAAGTAAATTGCCCATATATGATCAGTTTGATAAATGTTCATCAAAAATTAATGTCGTAGTTATTCATGATATTTAGTTTCATCCACCTAATCAGATTTTGTGTTGATGATGCCAGGGTCTTCCAACGAGTCTCCATGAATGTCAATATGACCATTGGTCAAGCCGCATGCTGACTATTGTGTCAATATACTCAAAATACGTTGACTGCGTTTGCTGAATCATACNGAGTGTTACGTGTGAATCAGGTGAAAGAACTAGTGGCTGTTTGTGCTTGATATGCACTTAGTCAAAGTTTAAGGTTGTACTACAGAAAAGAGCTATGTGTAAGTCTAGCAGCAGTGTATCCTACAATAAAAATATAGTCACTTCATTTGTACCTGAGCAATACAGTAGTTTTGTTAGCGTTTCTATTACATGAAGCTCGTTTGGTATTTTTAGGTGATTTTTTCAATTTTTTTATTTCCTAAAATATATCTCAATAACGACAGCATAAGGGATGTTTAAATCAGTCCTGTCGACATGGGTAGGCTAGGTGGGCTCAGCCCTTCCAAATTCAAATATGAAACACTATGAATCAATGGAGATTTTCTCAAAATTTCAGAATGTCAAGCAGTGTTCCCTCTAAGGTGTGCAAATACGCAGCACCACCTGACCATTTGCTCAGTGAAATCTCATTCTTGTGTACTTGTAAGTTGGAACATTCCAAATTAATATCTTTGCTACCACATGGCCATTTTAACGCTTGAAACACTTCACTGGTGTGTCTTCGTGGTTGTGCAATTGCACATGCACTAAAACAAACATTACTCAGTGTACAATTTTCTTAGAGGGAAGACTGATGTCAAGTCCCCTTGCGCAAGACTTTCTGGCGACAGTTCTGATTCAAACCTCACATCTTTTTGTGTTACTGTTTCATTGTGTTTGATCCTCAGCAGTCTGAAAAGCTAAGAAACACGTAAATCATGAACCTAGCGGTTGCAACCATTTATGTGCGTTTTTGACTTGATATGTTTTGCTCGTGTGTGTAAGATTTTTCAGCCATGGTAAGGAAGTTACAACATGATCCACATGCTGTGCTTTAACATCTTTATGCCACAACACCTATGTGCAGTTTGTTTGTTTTTTTTTTGAGCACAGATAAGAAAAAAAACGATGTGAAACTTTTAAAAAATGCATGCCATGTTTTTGTCAAATAACCATGACATTTTTGGTTGGTTTGCCTGTGGAAATGAATAGTCTTGTTCCCACCAGCCAAGGATGATTTCAGCAATTTCATGTCATTGAATGCTTTTGCATTGAAGGCACCAACAAGCGCAGTGATTGTGGAACGCTATAGTAATGATTTATAATTTTTTATTGACCTTACTCTCAGAGCATCAGTATCATCGCTTTGCATTTTTCCATTTAACCCAACGCGTAGCAGTGGGAGAGGGGACCTCACAAGTGGATCAGCCCAGAGCCTCACATTAGCTAAATCTGGCCCTGCCTATTATAACACTAGGGTTTAATGGACATGTGCTCCTTTGAGTAAATAAAGAAAAAATAAAAGGGATACATAAAAATGGGATTTTAATAGATATTTCTTTTTCTACAATTCAGTATTATTTGAAAGCATTTATAGCATATATACTTTATATAAAAACTAAGACAATGTTTGAGAACAGAGGCTTTAAACAACTTTGGAAGAGCAGGGACACCTTAATAGCCAGATTGCATGGATAATGTTAGCACTACAAGAGCTTGCTGTTTTCAGATAAATAAACTGTTAAAGAATATCAGGAATGTGCTAGTGTTCACTCAGTAATACATCTTTATACTTTAGATCGGTGGTTTTCAACCTGGGGGTTGCGACCCCATGGGGATTGTTTGCCTTTTTTGTAGGGGTTGCGAGAGCTTTTAGGAAAAGTATTCATGATTACTTCAATATTTTATATTTTGTATATCAAGTCACTTTTGGTCGTAGCCAAAATGATAGGATCACTTGGCAAAAATGATAGCCTATATTTTCATTCAAAATTGTTTTGTGTGTGATTGTGACCATTACAAAGTTTTGAGTGTGATTATGACCATCACAGTACTGTTGCATTTGGCAGCACACAAATAACGTTGTGACATAGGAATATGCTGTGTTTGTACATTAGATATCTGATTTTGTCAGCTAACTTGAGAGTCTAGTTTTCAATGAGTTTAGTTTTCAATGAGTTGTGCTGTGGACAGTGGCGCAGCCAGAATGAGGCCAAAGAGGCCATTTCCCCACTTGAAACAAACTTGCTAAGGTTTTTCACTGGTGCTTTACATTAATTTCAACTGTTCGAAAATAACTGAAGGAACATTCGGCCTCAAGACAATGTCAGTGACTGGCCCCTTCCGAACAAAATTCCTGACTGTACTACTGTACTGGCTGTTGGGTGGTTTGTGGACATCACAGGTCTCTCTCACTGATGCTGCCATGTGCATGAATTTAATGAATGAGTCTTTGTTCAACAGTGTGATTGCATTCGTTATTTTGTGACATTGGATTTAACTGCATTTCATATGCCTGACTAGAAATTTTGGCCAGGGGGCGTTAGGTTAAATTGGTTTGCAAAATGGGTCGCTGCATGAAAAAGATTGAAAACCACTGCATTAGATGTTCTTTAATGATTGAATCGATTGTTCACCACATTTTTGGTCCCATATAAGCAATTGCTCTTTGTCCCATAGATAGTCTAAGCAATTGCTCTTTGTCCCATGGATAGTCTCCCAGTAATAAGAGTGTGAATTCATTCATTCTCATACATGCTTTGCTTCAGAGGTGGTTACAGGGCAACACCAAATACCTCATGGTTTTCAGCAATCTCAGATAGTTCTGCTGACTCCACACCAAGACAGGACCAAGCAAGACCGGAGATGTAGTCACTCCACCCAGTCCTTAGACAACCTCTGGGCACTTTCCCTTGGAAGTTACCAGCATGACTTGCCTCACCAATCTTTCCTGGGGCATTCTGGTCACATGGCCGAATGGATCATAACTGAGCTGAGATCTCTTGATTCAGAGAAGTGGCTTGACAGCTTTACGAATTTCACAGCAGCAGCACACTGTCACAAAGTGTCTTGCCATGAACTCTTTGCAAAAGTCCCATCAATGCCACTTATTTTGCGATAGCATTCTTCAGTCATTAACCAATATTCATGACAATAGGTGAGTATTGGAACGAAGATTGATTTATAAAAACTGATAGCTCTGCGGCGTTCTGTAAGCTCCCATTTTGTGATGATAGAACGATAAAGCTCACACAGAGCTGCATTTGCTTTATCAATCTGTGTATCAATCTCCCTCTCCTACCTTCTGTCACTTATGAATACTTAGCCGAGGTACTTGGCATTCTCCAATGTATTGCCACTTACTTGTAGCATACTGCAACAACATGAGTTTCTGGTTTTTAGTGGGAACGNTTGTGATTAACTCCACTGATACGGAACAAAATTTCTGAGCAAGAATACAATGACTTTACAGNCAGTAACAAGTGGTCGTCAACACCCTCTCTTCATAGTGAACATTTTCAAATTTAACCATAAACATTATCAAATGATACTGGTAGGTTGCTCCAAGTATAATGACACTTTCTAACTTGTACCTTGCAGAGTAAGTATCACTTAATTAATGGCATAATTTTCATGTTCAAACATTTTGCTGAAATGAGTTTGTTACAGTTTCATGATCTTTAGTTATATTGACAGCTAAACATAACATCATGCTGTCAGTCAGTACAACTACATTTGTTCATGACAAAGCACTGCCCTTCGGTTGCCAGAGTATACTACTGCTTGAGGTTCATTTCTTTCCACCTCATGTTTTTTAGGATATTCTTTGTGTTTCTGTCATGGACTACCAGTGTTTCATCATGACATAATTTGCATCAACAATCTTTCATCTTTTGAGTGGCACATGGCAACACTGCAATCACAAAACAACTAATTTAACAAAAACGTCTTTATTAGTTGTTCATATTTACCATCGCTTTTCTATGGAAGAGGTAGTTCAAGACTTCTGGTTGGTGTACCTTGTCTCAATTAAGAAACTGCATCCCTAAATTCTGCTATCTTAGTTGTTAGGTGCATTCCAGGTTTGTTTGTTTGTCTCCCAATACTTCCAAGATTTCTTTACAGCAGCCCTGCACAACTCAGAAAGCACAAAGGTCCAAACTGACCAACATAAATTTACGGTGGGCTGCAAAATCTATTTCATTTTGTTGAAGTTTGAACAATTATATATCCAAAGTCGGGCTGTTTACATATTCTGCAAATGCAAAATCTCTCATGGGCCGCATGGTGTGCAGGCCTGCTCTACAGTATGTCCATATATGCCAGTGGTGGGCAAACTGCGACTTGCTGACATGTTTTGCATGGCTCTTTTAGCTGAATAGCAACATCTCAAATTAATAGTGAGTGGTTGCCTCATATTTAACGTTGTTTCATTTATCAGTGTGTTCACACGAGTTCATAAGGTTAGTTATCCAGGAGAGAAAATGTGATTCGATAACAGAGACAGTGAGTCTCAATCTCAAGTTAGGTTACTTAAGCTTCCAGAACAAAATTAAATTGTTTGAAAGAGGTATTGACATAAACATTCTGTCATTTTGCCAATGTCGGAATGAGAACGAATGCTTTTTGTGAAGAAGTGATGGCACGCTTCAAAGTGGAAGAATACAAAAATACATCAAAAGACTACTAAAGGAGTTCCAAGTCAATGCTTTGCAGTGCTTGTAAATCCATTCAACGTTAATGTAGTCAGTGATGGCTATCCAGTTTGCCAATTGTTGTCACAAACTTGTCTGTTGTAGAAATTAAACTGACCGAAATGCAAGAAGATCTGCCTCTAAAAAATTTCAGTTAATGCCACTGTGCAGTTGAGTTGTGGTGACAGGTTCCAGAAAGAAAATATCCAGAACTTAAAAGACCAAAGTGTGACTCATTTCTGTATTTAGCATGACATATTGCTGTGGATTTTATTCTCCGGAATTAAGTTCCAGAATCAAAATATCATGCAACCCTAACAAATAAAACACTTGGCAGAGAGCTTTAACAACCCATTGTCAGGAATTTTTGGAGATTACCAAATCAAACAAAATCTTGATATTGATAATAATGCGTTTGGTGTGATTCAAATACTATAGGCCTTTTTGTGTAAAACTTGTATTCTTTATATTTGTAATACAATGCAAACTTATTTTGCGGCTTATTGGTGTTTTTGGTTTTCTGCAAATGGCTCTTCCATTGAACACATTTGTCCACCCCTTGTGTATGCCATCTCTCTATCAAATCAAGATAAGAACTTGAAATGATGTCAGCAACTTCTATGGGCAAGGGTGTACTCTGAAAATGGTTTGGTGTAATACCTTTTAATGTCAGTCATGCCGCAAATAAATATGAATTAGAATTTAGCAGATATATTTTCTCCTATGGCAAGACAAAATTTTCCCTTGGAAAGTATAGGTGCAGAAGTTGCATTGTAAGGTCCAAGACAAATTCTAGATATGGTATTACTCCAAGTAACATTAATCTTTGGTACCAGTGTAGTATGTGTTGCTGTTGAAAATGGATAATACAGTACTCTAATAAATGTTGGCTATGACGTAGGGATGTACTTAACAAAAATCTTTGAAAAACTAGCCTCTATGTACAAACCGAGGTGACAGTTCCAAAGTTGAGATGGGTCATGTTAATCTTTTTAGGGAACCAATAAAAACTCAGTCTTTGCTGTAAGCTTTCGAGGAATCAGCAGATTGGGCTCTGTTTTTATCCTTTTGTAATGATTTATACTTGCACATATCTGTATTCAAGTAATTGGTCTCCACAAAGGTGAAGGGTGTGGATCTGTCAGCGAATTTTCTTAATAGGAAATCGATTTCGCGTAACACTACGCATCCTCAGTTTTGCAATCTGCAAGCAATGCTAATGGGCGAAATGCTGAAAGGCTAAAACAAAATTAGAGAAAGCACACAAATTCAAGACTAAAATGAATATAAATAAGAAAACAAACTGCGACAAATAAAAAAATACATGTCTTTCGCAAATACTTGCTTCTACTGGAATACTAAAACTGCAGTATATGATGCCATAGGGAAATAGGGAATTCTTACAGTCTGCTTTTTATGTCACATTCGTGGGCAACGAATAAAAGATGTTAAGAAAAAATTGAAAGTAGCCAGACTAGACACCCCTGTGATGCAGACTACTGAGTTTTGGCAAGCAATACTTACCATTGCAACTGGAGGGCATGAACTAGTTAAATGAAGTGTGGCATGTTGAAGATTCTTTGATTGGGAGTGAAGCAAAGTGTTTTTTTGAAGAGATAGATACAACAGTAGTATGTTCCAATTTCCGTGAAGCTGTGCCTCTTTCTTGTACATTAAACATTTGCCAGTCATCAACAGCTACATTGAATACTTCAGCATTCTACACGTAAAAATTACGCACAAGCTGCACGTCTTACAGCGTTTTGCCTATTGCTTTTATGATGTCATCAATTTTTAAATGCCACCGTTTCATGGTTCTAACAAACCTAGGTATATTTAAGATTTCTGACAAATTTAGTTGGTTTTGCTATTGTCAACAGTAGTGTATGCGGATTACATGAAAAACAAAACCGCGCAATGCAGCAGTGATGCAAGAAGAACGTTTTAGTTGGTGCCGCTATTAGGAACAAGTAATTTTCCAAGGATTGTATTTTAGTGTGTCTGATAAGAACCAACCTCATACGGTTCTATTCAGAGTGAGTGTGGAGCCAAAGTGGACATTAGAAAAGTGTTGATGAACTGCCCTGACGTTGTGTCTATCGGTATTGTGTGGGATAGCGAAGAATCGCAAGTACAACACATCGTTGACCTGCTTCATGCTCTGGGAACCACCCTTAGACTAAGTGACGTAAGTTTTTTAAATGTATGTTTTGTTTATATAAAAGTTAAAACAAAAATATTTTACTTTCAAAGACGTAGATAGTTAAAACTTCAAACTTTGCACAAGTTTAGACAAGGAGTTAGATTTTATTCTCTAAAGGTAGGTTTGTTTTTAATACTTTCATGCATTGCGTGTTGCGTTTTGATGTATACGCTGGATCACAAAAATATTTGCAGCATTTTTAAAGTTTAGAAAACACCAACGATCTCCGATAAAAGTTTGTGACAAACATGCTGATGGAAAGCGTCCACGTTGCGTTGATAGTAATGAGGTCTGGTTTGAACAGCACGGCAATTTTTTTGAAACAGTCAAATAAACTTTCTATTACGTTTCACCCTTGGCACTTGTGGTGTGGAGTTGCGTGTTGTGCACACACAGTTTGTATAGAAGCACTACCAAAAGGCAATGGGTGCCAGTACTTGGTTTGTTTCCGTACATCGGCATCGTCGCGCAATTCCTATGAAAACTTTAAATTGTTTTTGTTTTTAATTTTATTAAGTGTCCGCATGACCATGATTCTGGTTTCAAGAGAAATTTATGCTTGGTATTTGCAATCCATTGTCATTAACCGTAAACATATACTGTACGTACAAATATATGCTATCATCGTATGTGTGTGTTGCCACGTAAATAGAAGGTTGCGATACGCAGTGGCGATGGTATAAATTCCAGTACCGCAACTGAAATGGCTATTAGGAACAAGTAATTTTCCAAACTGTTTAGATTTATCACGTCTTTCATTTCTAATTTTCGCATCTTTTCAGTAAGGGTTGATACGTTTCACCCATCCAGAACAATTGCAGACGAAATTACAAAGCATTAGATCGTCATTTGTGCAGTAATGATGTTTTTCGCTTTAGTTTCTGTACCGCAACGTTCTTCTTCTTGCAGTACATTTAGCGTTGATGTTGGATGTGTTATGTCATCGCACCATTCAACTGGCAGTGAGTTGCAATAAATGATCCAAATGGTTGCTTTTTGTTTGTAGCTCTTTCACACTGTGGTTGATGAGCGCGCTAGCAGAATGGAGCTATATCTGGTAGGCATGGTGTGCTATTATGGCAAGCATTACTCCACTTTTTTCTTTCATACGAAACTGCGGAAATGGGTTTACTTCGACGATGCACAAGTCTCTGAGGTAATGTACTTGTAGACCGCTCCATGTGAAATTCGCAGTTTGCGGTATCGTTTTGCACCACTGGAATGTTCATCGAATGGATGTTTGGATTCACTGTCAATGTGTTTGCCAATGGAGGTTGTACAATGACAAGAAAAAAGCGCAGGATTTTCTACCGCTACCCCATGCTTACTGGACTATATTTGCATTTTTACTGAACCCGTGGAATACAGTGGACAATTCTGAATACTAACGTTGAACTGGCAAACACTAGTTCTATTTGCAAGGTTAAGTTTTTTGCAATTCAGTGTACCGCGCAAAGTTATTTTAAGTTATGACTGGTTCATGAAGCTTCTTCTTACAATTAATCGTTTTGTTCCTCCAATTTTGAAAGTGTTCTGTAGACGGGTTGTTAGAGGCTTCCTGGTAGGTTTCAAACAAAACTGTCAAGACTTTGTTGGGTTAGCCTTACATACTTTCCGCAAAAGTTTCGGAAAACATGGCCGTCAACTGACGAAGCATAGCGGTTGAGTGCGTACTGTTGCGATCTGAGATCCCGCGGCATGTGCGCAAACCATGGCAGCAAGCAACAATAGAGATCATGCTCGCAATCTCTGTTACTATTGCGTGCTCGCGCTACATATATAATGGTGTTATTCTTCACGCACATCCCATTCGTGGTAAATCACACAATCAACGCAACGCCACCGGAGAGTTTGCAACAACATCCCCTCCTTTTTACAACGAACCACACCGATCGCACGTTCTTTGTGTGAAGGCTGAAGTCGGCACGACCTCTACATCCTGGTCACAGCACCATTTTGTTGCGATCGGAAATCCCGAGCGGCATGTACGCAAAGTTTCGCACCGTGGCAGCAAGCAACAATAGAGTTCACGCGCCGCGATCACTCTCCGCGTACGCTAGTCATCAAGTTCAATCGTGGACACGTTAATATCGGCAGAGCTTCCACGCCGCAATCACTCTATTATTGCTTGTTCGCGCCACGTGTGTATATTGTTGTTCTTCACGCACATCCCGTTCGTGGTGAATCACACAACGCAACGCCACCGGAGAGATTGCAACAGTACCTACCGTTGGAACGCGTGGTTTAGTCATTGACGAGAAACTTGATATTATTTCAAATACAATGCCAATTCGCTTCCCAACCACATCACTATGTGAGGGCAGAGAAATCCCCCAACTGGGCGTTTGTTACATGAATTGCGTCTAGCTATGAGCGGGATACGCGCATCTTTACTTAGTGGTTGCGGTTCCTTTCATTAAAATTGATGTTTTCCTGGCTGGCTCTCCAGAGCTTTGAACTTACGTTCACAAAAGTTACCAAATTTGGTCTGTTGTTGTTGCCCCATAACTGCAATGTTAGGGCCGCTACTACCTTAAGGATTACTGCAATTCAGTCAATATTCATTGATGTTTTAATCATTTCGAGTAGTGTATCTTGGGCAGTGACGCCTGACGGAGTCCATCCCTCTCCAGGTCTATTACGTTCCCTGTAGCTCTTCAGCACACCGTGCGCCTGGCAAGAAGGCTACAGTACCAATTTACAAGGTCTTGGTAAGACCCGGCTGAGACGTACCAGCACCGAAGCGGACGCACTTACCACCAGGCCACGGGCTGGTTGGTCTGTACTTGCAAGCAAAAATGTGTTTGATCATTAACCAAATTAACATCAATTTTGTCAAAAGGATAACCAATCAAATTATATGTGATAACCCGCCACCTTTGATAAGAATATTCTCTTGTGCAATCTTACCATTTGTATTAAGTGGTTCCTCCGAGTCAAGGGCTTCAAAATAAATTTTATTCTCTATATTCCGTTTTACAAAGGTACTGGTTTTCCTTTGCAGAAAGCATTGACGGATTCTGGACTGGCATGAGTTGAGCGTGTCTTTCATGCAAACTCTCATGCAAATGATCTAATATTTTACGGGAGCGTTTTTTCCATATTTTTTCGTTTTGGTGACGCTCACTGGACCGTGAGTATTGGCACGCAGCAAAAACATAGGTCATCTGTTTCATAGGAAGTAAGAAAACAATGGACAAACTATGGCCAGGAATGAGTCACATGCTCATGTTATTTGGATAGAGAAAAGATGCCGGCTTGGTGTCGTAGGCCCGCTGTGGACGTCGTTTTACTTCTTATTTTCGCATCGAATTAAATTCACGGCAACTGAAGTTGGAATGTCTGGGTTGTAGCCATTTTAACGTCGTATTAATTCGTTCCGTATTTATTTCCACAACCTATTTACACAATTTTCAACAAAGGTTTGCGTTTCTGACCAAATTCATCCAAAATGAGTTGTTCGAAGCATCTAAAAAGCGAAAAATTAAAAGACGAAAGGCGTTTTTTCAACAAACATTTCACTGAAAAGTATTTTTCTATTGACGTTAGAATGAAAGGCGTATGCTTATCAGTCACACATAAAACAGTCACTATAGTACGATGTGAAATGGCGTTTTCAAACCAAGTACTCCAGTTTTGCAAACAATTTATGAAAACAAGAAATGCAAAATAAAGCAACGATCTGCTAAAAAGTTTAACGGAACAACCAACTGCATTTGACAAAACCTTATCTTTACAAAGGTCGCGGTAGTGATAACCGTAACTGTGGCTATTTTAATAAATATTGATTAGTTATTTGATATAGTCCACTATACGACCTTTAAAGTTGTGAATTTATGAATATGGTTTTTGCACTTAAAAGCTTGCCCATCCCTAATCCATGCTGTATGGTCTTGTGTTCCAATGTGCCTTGCCACTTTTGTCGCTATGCTGACAGTACACTGCAAGCTGCTACAGGCCGCCTTTTGACTGTGGAGAAAGTTGTATTCCAGATTCAATTTACTTACAGACATTTTTCATTGGTTTCGAAAAGTTATCCATAGGAATTTATAGAAGTAATTCTTTAATGCACTGCTACAGAAGCCGGTCACTCCATATGTTCATGTATTCTGATTGGTGACTCGTAATTGTATTTGGACCGAATCACGTGATTGACATAATAATAGTTTCCCAACCAACGGATGGTTGTAAAAAAAGAATAAAGGTGATCGTGGGTTGATTTGCAAAAAGTTCCTGCGTTAACAGTGCTCAACTTTTATCAGTAGAGCTTCTTAAATCGCCTTATAATGAATATCACGGCCAAAGCAAACGATACAAATGACATACTGCAAAGGTTTCGATAACTCCTGTTATCATCATCAGTGTATAGCAATAGAACTGCAGTGATCTTGCTGCAGGTTCTTATTGGTCATTCAGGAGAAAAGCGCTGTA
>JGI24022J15233_10001002_pt1 | contig 21524 bp, 7 predicted proteins | sample Ectturendosymbi2_FD_15233 | JGI IMG/M metagenome (IMG submission 15233)
AAAATAATATTAAGTGATATATGTATAAAGATTTGAAAATAAACAACATGTAAATATATTTTTACCTTCTATTGCTAACCTTAAATGTACCCCTTCGGATAAGCAAATGTACCCCAGGTTGGGAACCCCTGTTCTAAAGCTACAGAAGCGTTTTTGATAGAAATTGCATTCAGATCCAAGTCATTCTGCAATTCAATAACTACCGTTGCAGTGGTTCTTAACCTTTTCTCTACAACGCCTCCCTCAAGTAATTGTCCTTTGTGTCAAACCCCCCTGACTTTAAATAAGCTGTAAAAACAAATGTATTTATTGGTAAATGTATTGATCAAAATTTCCATGTTATAAAGTCGCGACCCTTGGAATTTTATTGATTCTCCCTGGGAGGAGCGCCCCCACGATTAAGATGCACTGTTCCATTTGGAAATCTTTTGGCACTGATTCAACATCAATTTCAAAGGGTATTGAAAACATTTTTATGCTTCCAAATTTCCAAATTACGAAAATCCTGAAATCAGCGATCAAATTCACGTTGCAACTTTACGATTTTATCAGCATATTCAGCATCAGTATGTCTCTTTCACCATCTCCAAGTGCACTTTGCAAACACCCAAATAGATCAAATGCATATTAGCGTAACTGCCTCTTGCCAAAATTTTAGCTTTGCTTCAAACGCTTTACTTTCACCAAAAAGATTGTGAATGAGTTTTTTCTTTCCTTGGTAGGGTTGCGGAGTCGGAGGTAAAATGTTCGTCTCCAACTCCGACTCCTCGCTTCCAAAATGGTCCGACGCCGACTTTTTAAATGCCAGTCAATGGAAATCGTGGTACACAGCAAGAATTATCTGTTTCATTAAAAGTGTCAAAAGAAATTGTACCATTTCAACAGGCACGAGTTCGGATTCCTAACTTAGGAGTGCGATGTAAAAAATAATTCAATTGAACTTCTGGAGTCGGATGAAAAAATCCGACTTCTAGTGTTCTTAAAAATCGGACTCCACCCAAAACCCCCGACTGCTTGCCATACCGACTCCGTAACCCTTCTTGCTATGACGCATTCAGATAGTTACATTTTACTATTCATCCACCAAGAAAACAAGTTTTGAAAGCCAATGAGCATTAGAAAACTCATGCTGTTTCCCTTCAGAATCCATATAAAATGCACTTTCTTGTCTTAAATCCCACACTCTCTTCAATATTTTTCCCCTGGTAAGCCAGCAATTTTCTTCAAAGTAGAGGACATCTTTGTAATTTCCATCGATTTCCTCAATGTCCTGGTTAAATTCTTTTTGCTTTTGGTGCAAATACATCTCACATTAGTTTATTTACTTACACGAAATTGTTAAAATGCAAAGCAGTTCTACGAAAGCTCGCAGGCCACATTGGAATCCTTCGCGGGCCGGATGTGGCCCGCGGGACGGACTTTGGGGACCGCTGGGTTAGAAGAATGAGTGCAGAGGATTGAAGTGAATGACGATGAGCTTTCTCTTTTTATGGCGTTGAGAATTAGTTATTGTTATGTATAATGTGTGGAACAAAACCCCTGAATCCATTATTCAGATTACACGAGGCCCGTGAGGCACTCAATAAATATGTGTAACGTGAGTGTAGTCAGATAACTTCACCGCTGCCCTTTCTGTTAGCTTCATTGTGACTGGTTTTGTTTCTGATATCGAGGGAATTCAGATTAAAATAATGTTCACAAATTAGAACAACTTATTCAGTGAATATAACGAGCACGTGTAGTCCTAATTTGTATGACATCAGTCGTCGCAAACCTTCAAGAGGGGCCCCCAATTTAAAATAGCCTAGGGCCCCGAAAATGAAAATTCGCCCCTGGTTCGTTGTCTTCACTCTGTATGGGCCTGGCTGGCTACCGTGTGTGTGATCGTGCTGTGTACATGACAAGCTCTGTGGTGTAGTAGTAGGTAACATAGGTGTAACAATGGTTTTGCTTGTCTGCGTTTTCTTGAATTTTGTGTAGTTGCTGGAAACAAAAGTAATTGTAATTTGGTCAATTTTTATTGCAAATTACAATTACACAAGAATAAAAAGTCTTCATTACAATCACCCGAAAATATGTAATTAACTACACTCAATTACAAATACAGTTCTAATTGATCCAACTCTGGTTGGTATTGCAAAATTTTGAAAATTCACTCCACCCGATTTGGCAGGCATATATTGGAAATGTACCAAGCGTGAAACTGTTTTTAACTGCAATAGAGCACTGAGCAAAGGTTTCGCTGAGCTTGCTTGCTGCACAACAGAGTGATTTCACTTGCTTCTGAGTTTCATTGCATGCAGCAACCGTTAAATTTGCTTCAAACGAGAGAAACAGAACTTTTTGAGATGTTTGGTGACGACATCATTTTTGCGATGTTTGTCGAACCCGGCATAGAATGCGGTGAATATTCATCTGCGTAGGTTTCATATGAGTTTGGTCAGAAACGCCACTGATTGTTTTTAAATATGGACTGTAATTTTCGCTTTTCCGAAATAAAACAAACCTCAGTCATGGAATGTTTGCTAATCTATACGCTTCCTAAAAACTGGAGGTTTTCGGAATATCCTGCAGTTTACACTTTGCAGTATCACGAGAACTCTTAAAAGTAACCAGCGAAGATATTATCGTTCTTGTGCCGAAGCGTTCCCATTTCAATTGATAAGGCTGCTTTCGTCTTTTTCGGTCAGTTTAGAATCACAGCGTATGCAGGAAGGCGGCACTTATTTTTCGGTGTCAAGCGAAATTTCTGACCAGAGCTGCGAAATAACTGACCAGTTCTTGTATGTCAGTTATTTTTCTTCTCGAAGTAAGGGAATAAACGTTGACGATTAATTTTTTGATGTCTATTGCGAAAATGAAAACTTTTGGTTAGACGTCAGATAGTCCACAAGCGACAGTTATGGGAACAATTAACCACTGGTAAATATTTGATTGGTTTCAGACTTCAGGTATTTTTCTTTTTCTAACCCTAAGCCTTAACCTAAACTCTAACCCTAATCATCAGTTCCCAGCATACTGAATTTGATATCTCAGTGAACAGCCACGGCTTGCGAAATGCATGACCTGAAATATCGCTCTGCGCATGCGTAGATGGCGTGAAATCAGCGAATTCGCAAGTCAGAAATTTCGCTTGACCCCGGACTGGATTGTATCTCATTGCAGATGTTCGAGCGCGAAACGAAGCGCGAGAAGATTCTCGAAGCGCGACATCGTGAGCTGAGATTGAAAGAACGAACCCAGTCACAACAAGGAGCGAGGCAAGACGAAGATAACCGGGAAGGTAGTTGCACATAGATTTCTTTTGTCGCTGATCTGACTTCTATATCAGTGAGGCTCGTTTGTGCTTCTATTTTGATCAGGAATTTCTGAAATAATTTTCCAACGCAGAAAATCGATTGCACGATGAATGTGCCTTCCAGTTCCGCGAAATTCCAGTGTAGTGCTGAAAACAAGAGAGGAAACGCTCTGTAAAACTAAAGTTTCACTTTCTCCAGTCAATATATTTATGCTTGTTTCTGTTGACAAATTCACTAGTAACAACAAAATTACCGATGTTTTGTTGTTTATGAAGTTTTCCAGTACGGGACAGTACGCTGTTGCTCTATTCAAAGGAACTCTTAGAGCGATGCACTTCCCAATTGTAATCCAGGAATTTTATCAGCAACTTGTGCGAAGCATCAGCATTGAAAATATCAGAAAACATTTACTTAATTTAAGTGGAGAAACAGCGCCGACAAAAACAGGGAAAATGCATATAAATGATACAAAAGTTTTTCTCGTGGAACTTTCTCGTAAACAACAATTTAGTCCGTATTTCTAGTTACTTGAAAGGTTACTTTGAAGTCACGTAAAAAACAGCGCTTTGCAACGTTTTTGAAATTGTCATACGCGTTGCTCTCACGCGCAGATTTTTTCCACCGTTGGACATTATGCAAGAGCGTATGAGGTAAAAAGCCGGGGTGACATGCAGGAAGCCATGTATTGACTGTGGAAAAATAAAGTGCTTATCGTGAAGGGAACCAGGCGTTGATTCTTTCCCCACCTTGAAAAGTATAGTTATGCTAAAGCAAGGTTTTAATGGCTCCTAAGCCTGTTGATTTCCGACTCGTATGATTTGTTTGAAAAGTTTATTTTCACGCCAGCCAACGACACAGTTTGCTGACAACATATGTTTCATATCGAGAGTAAATACTGCTGCAAGTCTCTGAAACGTTTGGATTTATACAAAAGAAACCAAAGCTCAACAACAGACTGAACGAACGATACTAAATTTATCAACAGACGGTTTGTGTACACTGTGAAACATGGACGTCGACCAACTGAAGTTAAAAGCGCGTTTCGATCATGTGATAGGAACGCCACAATGGGAAGTAATGAACCACTAAAAAAAGTTTGGTGCCAGAGGTGCATGGTCACAGCCACACAGTGCGTGCGAGTGCTAGTCAAACGCGTTGGCGCTGCCGAAACGCTGTAAACAGGCAGCTGTGGAAGTGACACAAACGGTTATCTGGCAAAGCAAAACCGTGTCGAGGCCCACCTTTAATACACGTATGATACAACCAGAGAGAGGTAAAGGAAATGACCCCATCGCATGGTTCACTGACTGTACCGCACGTCACTGCAACGTCTAGAATAAATTCACTGTTCAAAACCACCTGTCCCAGTCAAAAATAATTTTTCACCAGTACTCAAACCATGTGGTATTTGATTACAATCTTGGGATTTTTCTTTCAAAGATTTTAAAATTTTGATCAAGTGGCTGATAATGCAGGCAACTCTTGAATATGTCTACCACTTCTTAATTTGCCGGATTTTCAAACCCACTCGCACAGCTCCATCGAGCACGCCAAAGCTGTTGGAAACGGAAGTGACTGCTACAATTGAGTCATGATGCATTGTGATGTAATCAAAACCGCTCTCGACAAAAGGCCTGATTTGTCGCAGCGATCGTCAGCGGATGATGAACAACGTATCCGGTGACTCAAAAGTTTGAACAAACAACACGTATAACATCAAACGCATATTGGAACTTGCAACATGATGACTATTTATAATGCAGGTGCTCTCCTAAAGAACGTAGGTTTTTCAAGATGCAAAAGTTGCGCTGAATTGTATGGAAAAAATTGAGAACGCTTTGGGAAAGCAATTATCTTTGCCAATAGTCAATGTATGTCAAAACCTTCAGGCAATGGAAAACAGAGTTTCAAAATGTATCTGTTATACTGGATGTGAATTGCATTAAGTCGTTTGTGTCATAACCACATATGTAACAATTCGTGCGCAAATACAAACCTGCATTTAGGATAAACAGCAAAACTTGAACATTTGTGTGCGTTAAAACCGCGTCCTTATATTTTTTTGCACAAGATTTGAAAAATATATGTGTAGCTGCAAGTAATAACACAAAAACGTTTACGACCCACGTTTTTACAACGCTTACAACAGTGCGAATTTATAGCGTTGGTATTTCTTCTTGGTGAAAGAATTGTTCAGGTGTGTGTACAATACCATCCGCAAAATATCCCAGCCCCGATATTTTTGCTTTCCCCCGACACAGCTTGATTCCAGCAAATAACAGATTCGTAGGTCCGCTGGTTCTCGAGTTGTCATTCAGGCCTGCGTGCAGTTCACGGCAATTTATATACATTCTTCTTTATGAAAAATCGCGTTAATGTCCGGACTGATGAAAGGTGAAAAAAAGCTTGTGGCGAGCTTGACACTTTTGCACGCAGCATCGCTTGATCTATCAAGCGACGTCTTGCAGTTGTGGGCGGCGGAACGAATTTTTTGCAGGGGCATTTCCGGGTCCCGATCTAAGCGTACCACCTACATTACGGTTGATGTATTAGGTGATACCAGTGGCGATTATTCAACATTGGAATGCCCTTTTTCAACAATTTCTAAAAAATGAAATGCGGAAACGCACCTGCACTTGCTGTGATTTTGTCACAGAAAGTTTCATATTTTGTCCAGCACCAGCAAATGAGAAAGCGACGCGTGTATACGGTGTAACGACGCAGCAAGGTTGAGATGACAATAAAGCTTGCCTTATCGACACGATCGGCACTCAGCAAAATTTTGAAGATGGTGTACTTTATACTGAAAGACTGACGGTCCAGCAAAATTGTAGAGGTGACTCTGGTAACTCGGATGCCCCCTTGAAAATAGTGGGAGGTCCATAACCCCTTGTTTCGCTGCCCATACTTGTAATTTACATAAAGAGTCTGAGTTTTCGCTTCTGGTGCATTGACCACAAACGTGTCTACAAAGCATTGCGGTACAATATCCGCTGTTTTGCAGGTGACACCGAAGAAGAGAAAGAGCTCATTGAGCGAGCAGAAAAGGAGTTCATGAAAGCGGTAGAGGCAGAAAGAAAAGCTATAGATGAAAGGCCAACGGAAGAACTGGAGGAAGTCAAGGTAGGTTCTGTCTGGACATAGTCATGGGACAAGAACCTAGCATTTTTGCTATCAACGGTGAAACTGGAAAAATCACGCTAATATCTGACCGTAGAAAAACAGTTCCGAAGATTAAAAAGTGGTCCCGTACGCTTTTTCCCCAACAAGCGGTCATTTGAGCGAGTGCGTTGATTTGCTTGCGTTAACAATTAGAACACTATATTGTACTCGCTGCAGCGATGGCGTAGTTCATTTGGAAACTTGTTTCAAGCACTCCATTCCAGCTTCGCAACTCGTATCCTGTTTTTTTTTCACTGAGACATTTTGGTCATTTGTCTCACGGTTGTGTTAAAACTCACCGAAACAGTGTTCATTAGCCTATACTTTCAGATATTCTGACCGAAATGACTTAATTTTTTTCGGTCATTTCAAAAACATTTCGGTCTGTGACCGAAAATAAACCAGCTCGTATCCATCACTACCAAATAATCGATCTTGTATCGCACACAATTGCAACAAACGAAATGAGCACTAGTGTCAATTTCTGATCAATCAAAGTGACCTCTGCCCATACGCCTGTTTGTTTCAGGAAAAAGCTTCGGAGGAAGAAGCAGAAAAAAAGGAAACACCAACGGAAGATTAACGCAAAAAATGCGCGCTGTTTCAAAATAAAAGGATTAAGCAAAGTTACATATTACCGAAAATGCAAAAAAGTCGCGCGACTACGCTATTCCAATGAAGTTGCAGTGCGGCGGTGTGGTTTTCCAGCTTATCTTGCGACCAACTCGATGTTTACATTTTTTGTCTTTTTTGTTATTCTTCGTCTAAAAATTATTTTACTAGAATGTATTTTACAACTGTTTGCGTCATCCGCTGACTGCTTCGATACAGATAAGAACACAGGCAGTTCACGCGGTTCGAACTCCATACATCCGAGTAGCGCGTGCTGAAATGCATTTGTTTAGTCAATGAACCCTTCGTGCCTAATTCATAAAACTATTTGTAGTCGTGGCTTGAGGCCAACACGGTGCTGCGCTGGTACAAGCCGAACTCGCATGAGATCATCCAAGTCATCTGATACAGTGTTGTTGATATTCGTACAACTGCTGCATAAAATGTGAGTTGGGGCGTACACTTGGCCGTATGGCTTTCAGTTGTTGCAAGGCTTCAGACAAGTCGACGCGTTCGTTGCGCATCACAAATGCCAACGCAATCGTTGCCGATCTTGAGACTCCTGCGTTGCAGTGGATCAGCACGGTCCCACCTGCTTTCAACGCGCTATCAATAAACTCGTTGCATTCCGCAAAAACGGACGCAATATCGCAACTGAAGTCATCATACAGTGCTAAAGTTTTGTAATGAAATTGTGTGGTGAAGTGGTTTGTTAAGCCGGCAACGTTTAAAATATGGCTTATCTTGTACTGCTTTAGCAAATCCAAATCGCTGGCGGGGTCTTGCGAACTAATGAATATCTTTTCACGAAACTGGGCCATTTGCATGTCAGGATGTGTATCGACAACGTAAGAACCAGCATTGTCATCCACACGCTTGGTCTTGACAAACATCCCATCGGGCGTTTTCTCTTCTAGAAACACCTGGCCATCAGCTGTTTTGTAACGCACCTCACTCTTTTTCAAATCAGCTTTGTTGAACAACCGTATGGCGTCAGTCATTCCACTTTTGCTAAACATTGCAATGCAGTCGCTCCACGAATAATCCTGAACTAAATGCCAAAAGCCGACCTTTTCTGAAAACATACGATTTTATTAAGAAATTGCAATACAGTACTAGTGTACACAACGAAAAGGAAATATATCCTGGCGTTTCAATGGCACCGTAATTTTCTCATAACACTATCAACGGGTGGCATGCAGAAGGTACGAATGAAAACGAAAGCATTTGTTTACGCAAACAAGGACTCCTTTCCCAATTGGCCAGTTTTCTGTAATTTCAATAATGGCTGCACGGGAGTAAAACATTGCCAGAAATACTTTTGCAAAAACAGGTTTATATTCACCGGTTGCAAAAGCAGAATTTAATAGTGTGAAGTTGTTCAATTTGTGCTACTTTACAACAATTCAAACGGATTGCTAACAATGCCAACTGAAACAACAACGGAAGCATGATATACGATTATCTAAGGTTATGAAGCTGTACAGTCTGAGTCTACACCAGTGGTTCTTAAACTGTGGTAAATTTACCCCTGGATTTCGTCATCCAAGGGGGAAAATTTTTATAGATCGTTCTAAACTGCTAGAGTTTGTTAATTTGGTATTTTTAATAAATGAGCGCCATTCAGAGTATTGGAGGTAAATCTGGTAATCATGTTTGATAAAAGGATAAGATACGTAAAAAGGTTAAGAACCACTGGTCTACACCTAATCGGTGTCTCAGCGTTTTGAAGCACTTTGGTGGAACTTCACGATATGGGTGGAAAATCACATTGCATGTGAGCTCGACGAAAGATAGACGCTGTTGTGCAAGTAAAAGATTCCACCAATCGCGAAATAGAACGCAAAACTTCCTGCCAACAAAACTCGCAAATACAATGAGTGAAAAATTACTTTAATATTGTAAGTGATGCATTCAGTTTGCCCTTACAACACTTTATCGGTCTTTAGTAATTTTGCTTCAAAAGTAATTTCTAGTTCATTTAGGGGAAATTTTCGTTTTCACACGCAAGCTACGTTGCTGCACGATTCGCTGGTGTCCAAGTCCCTGCCTGAGTAAAACATCGTTGTCGTGTCACAATAAACCCACATGGTCGAGAGTGAACAAAAAACTGCACACCAATGATCTTCTTTTGACTGTTTTGTGTGAAGCTACATAACTGATTTTGCACGTAGATGCTACACCAATGACAATATGTCAGTTGAAACCATTATAATAACTTTCCACAAAAAGAAGAATAAGACAAAAGACCGAGAATCACACATATTTCATATTAGAATCACACACCAAAGAAACAACCCACAGTCTGCGCGAAATGACGAATAGTATTTCAAAAAGCGGAAGGTCGGGTCTTCAGTGCAAACCCTTTAAATGCGAAACAATACTTAATTAAAGCCTGTTGCTGTTTTTCAACAAGCGAACGACTTCGTAGCAAAACTTAGTGTAGTCTTACGAAGGAGATGAATGCAAGGAATATTTTAAGGCAATGTTACAGATGGCACGATGAAGGGCCTAGTAGCTAAGCTCAAAACTTGGTTTTGAGATATTTACGAGAATGTGAGCAATGTAATGCACTTGATCTTTGACACTTGCTTTCAAATTAATCCCTTTTTGAAAAGTTTCAGCAACACTCTTTTTATTAAGGGTTTCAGCAATGGTTCTTGCAAAAACAACTGTGGCACTGAAATCTTTTTATCACATCAAACAACTTTAGAGCCCCATGAGACCGTTTTGCCTCACCACACACCTCACACTGTACACTTGTATTTTTTCATTCATAGCAGAACATTACCTGCATTGAGCTGTGGGTCGCTTAAAAATATTTCAGGATCAGAAAGCACAACCTGATTTCTCATTCTTTTAACAATTATCTTCGGAAATCATAAGCAAGAAAAGAATAAGTGCTTGAACCTTGCAGGTATTCAATTCGGATAGAGGGTAAAAGTCAAACACTATAGTATTGTGATGACTTGCAACGTATGCGCCAAGATATTTTACTGGCATGACCAACAACATAATAATCACAGTTGTTTTGTGAAAGTAAAAGAGCCTGATTAAGGACACTTAAATTGTTAGGGTGGCAAACAAGCTTTAGCTGCAGTATGCCACAGGTGATTATAACAAGTAGTGAAAAATGCGTACCAACTTTAACCTAGAAGAGATCTCTTATTTCCAGCTCCCTAAAACTATGTGTTGTTCAGTTTTAGCAATCGCTTAACCAAATACGACCTATATGAAAAAACGCACATCTTACAACTTCATTATCTTGCCAAGCATTTCATAGTAACGCCATAAAAAGCTGTTGCATGACAACCAAAAATACACAAAAAGTTCAATCGTCAAAGGTTATGGCTTTCCCATGTTAAAATAAAATTTCAATATTGCAGTCTGTTTCAACAAATATAAATCCAAGGAACAGGTAATTTAAGGACTGCAATAAGAAAAAAAGCAATGATCTTCACACAATTGGCAAATTAGTAGTAACTACAAATGCTGTAATCACAACACAGCTACCTGCCATTGCATAGGCAATCAACCACAAGATGAACAAAGCATGTTATCAAGCACCGAGAGACTTCATACATGGGTGGATAAACAAACTACAATATTGTAACTGATTTAATGAACTATTATGTTTTTAACATTATGCAGTCAGTCAAGCTGAACCATGACTACAGAAACTAATATTGGCGATGCTATTAACCACGATATATAATAAATGATTGCTGATTGTCTAACTAACTATAGAGCAGGTGTGGGGAACCTATGGCTTGCGAGCCAGATGTGGCTCTTGATTACAGCATCCGTCTCGCTTGATATTTTCTTAACACGGTTGTTACGGATGAAACTTTTATCTGTAATTTTCCTACAAAGCCATCAGCAACACCGTGCAGCACCAGAAGTCGCATTAACAGTAAGGAGCATGTTATTAAAGAGAAAATTCAGACATTTACCATTGTTTAAAACTGTTGATTTTGCTTAAAAATGCACACGTTACTTAGTTGCATTAAGCGTTAAAAAATGTTATATGGCTCTCACGGAAATAGGCTACAATTAAAAATATGTAGGTTTCATGGCTCCCTTAGTGAAAAAGGTTCCCAACCCCTGCTATAGAGAATACTATGTCACTAATAACTGGATGATTTGATCAAAGCATATACACAGTATAAGCATTTGTGCACCTAAAAACGAAACCGAGGGAGAAAACCACCCTTGTTCAGCATAGACAACAAGCAGAAGCATAAAAAACACAATTTGTTGAAAAAGCAAGAACTGAGTATCAGAGCACACCAAGCTGTTTGATAACACTATTATTAACGACACTTGGTGTTATACTAGTCTGGGGGTTAACACACCAAAGATGCACTTTTGTGATTTTATGTTTGGGATGAAACATGAGTTGACCAAATAGCTTCAAGCAACAAAGAGGCATTAATATACCAATAAAGGCTAACCATCATACTTGCACTATTTCTACCATAACAGAGTATCCCAAATTAGGAAAAAAATATTGTGGTTTAACAATTTCGGTCATAAGCAGTAACACAGGCTCCATCACAGTACCAGTGATTTTGTCCCAGAATTCTGCCCGAGTCAGGGATTCTAAACCACTTCTGATTACACCTAGAAAAGATGTCAGGTCTGAAATGAAGCTTATAGATTGAAATCTATGAAATGTTAATATTGCTCGTCTTAAAAGTACAAGAATGCTTGTTTTGTGATTTCTAACATTGTTAGTGCCTACCAAACATGGAAGTTGACAACTTTCCAATATTCACCCAATGCTTCTAACATTCAAATGAAGAGCAACTTAGTCAGTAAGGCATTTTCCTACTGATAATAATTTAGTTCCTCAAGTGTTGCTTCTCTTCTTTTAAGAGCTTCAAACAAGTAGTTCCCACTCCTAACACATATTGACATAAACATCAGTTTGAGGATACATGGATCTAACAATTCAATTAAAACTAGAATGTCTTGATCTTCGATCTAACAATTCAGTTAAAACTGGAATATCTAGATCCACAAATCTTTATTTTATGACTTTTAATATGCTTATTTGTGCAACAGTGATTTATGCTTGCAAATGTTAAGTGATTTCTGCATGAATACATTTCCAATTTTAGTGCACAGCCACTAAGGTTTACTGCCCACTTGAAATTCAGTAGAACACAAGGAATCATACTTTTAAAGAAAGGCTTTGAATAAAACTCAAATTTTGGAGCAATGTATGGACATGGAGTTTGTTGGTTTCAATAATCATGAGCTTATACAATTATTCCAATGTTTTCCCAGACAGCACACTGTACATGAGTTTATTAAAACACACCTACATGAATAAACTGATGAACAGAATACCACCATTGATGCAAAGAAAACACTGAATACACTCAGGACCCAAAGAAAATATCATTAATTTGCTTTGCAGCAGTGCATCATTTAATTGCTTCATTATGACATGATACCTGCTACCAACTGTGTTTGTCAATCCTTGGTTTAAAAAGGAATGAAGATATTATAATGCATGTTACTTGGAATGCTTAACCTTTTGAAGGTGAAATATGTTTCACTGAAATAGAAAAATGTTTAACCTGAGTGAATGGGGAATGCATGTTATTGTGAAATAAAAACTCCAATGAACTGCCAACGTCAATCAATACAAAGGCAGAGTTTGCTTCACACATAAAAAGATCAACAAACGTATCAGGGTTTAGATTACCTATTATGCACTGATCTGAAACTTGTGACTGATTTGCCAAAGCACAAAATGAGAAACAATAATCTTGGCAAAAGCATTGCCAAATGTGTGAGTTTCTAAGCTTCTGATAATGCTGAAAAGCAACAATCATTTTTTGTGTCAACTACTTACGCGCAGCAGTAATCTACATACCATGAAAAGCTGTTATTTTTGACACCATTTGAGATGACTAAACCATTTCCGTGGCTGTATTATGACTTAAAAACGCGTACAGTTCTCACAATATGTTGACGACATATTGGACATTCTTTTAACTGTTTGCTGCATTCAGTGCATGCAACCATGTGAGCACAGTCAAGAAAAACACAGTCAACAGGATTATCCCAACAAATTTTGCAAAAGTGTTCTCCTGACTGTGCCGCTGATGAGCTTGAGTGAACTTGGCTTTCATCAATTGTTTCTTGATTCTGCCAGTTATCTTTAAACAAGTTCAGAACTTTGTCATACAGTTCATTTTTTTCTAAAATACCTTTGCAATCCACCAAATTATCTTTCAATAAACATTTTAGCTGACGAATGCTTAACTGTTTCAAATCTTCTTCAGATTTGATTTCACTTAGTTTTACTACGCTGGTGTTTTTAGTTTTTGCAGAAGTTTCAGTGTTTTGAGGATCAAAACCACTAGCTGCTGTGCTTGTTCCTTCTTCACTGGACTGGAATGCATATGCTGTAGGAAATGCATGTTGGGTTTGGGAGTACGTAGGTAAATTGAACACGTTGGTGTCTGCAGACATATCCATATAACCAGCATGAGTTTCTGAGTTTTGGGAAGTAGTGGCATGCACATCCGAAGCATTGAAATTCTCAGGTTGCTGACCATAGTTACCACCAGTACTTTCTTGGGGATGTCCTTGTGTGGTGTAGGCTGAGGTGTACTCTCCCGTATCAGGTTCATGGATTCCTTCAAGAGCTTGTATCTTCCTCACAAATTCTCTTTTTTCTTTGAAAGTGTCAGTAGGATAGTTGCGGTTTTTCAAATAAAACTTTAGTTCTTTGACCTTTAGCTTCATTAATAGATCTCTACGATAATTTGTGCTTTGCACAGTATTGCATGGTATGCACATTCTGTTGATCATGCACTCAGAACAATGGTTTTTCATGCACAATTGACACTTGGTTTTCCATTTTATGATGGAGAATTGAGCATTGCAGTAAGTGCAAGGCATACTTAAAATCACAAATTTAGTTACAAAACCAACTTCCTATGACGTTTTACAGCCTACAATAGAAACTATTGTAAACAACAATTAGTTGAACTGTAACAGTTTTTCTGCTCAGTGGACTACAATTTATGTGCAGTAAACCTTGGTTAACCCGGATTAGATTTGACCACAGATTTTATTCGGTTTAGGTGAAAATCTAGATTAACCAAAGGTGGTTGTTTCTAGCCTGACATTATCTATGTACTGACATATCGGTGAAAATCATTTAAATGGAACACATTTACAAAGTAACAGCAGACTTTCGCAGAAGCAAAATGAATTTATTGATGTATTCACAACAGGGCTGATTGATGTACACCGTTTGAGTTGAATCAGTGATTTATATCATGATTTAAACCATGCAATAAAAATCATGATTTAAATCAAGCAATAAGAATAAAACAATCAAGCAGAAAAATCATGTCATTTTAGAGCTTCGTGTGATGTCTGTGACACATTCATAGGTTTTCATTCTAATAGGCCTATACAGTATTAGTGTTGAAGGCAAAGAGTTTTTAAGATGACACACATCAAAACCACTTGAAGTTTTACCAATCATAGCGACTATGGGGTCATAGATTCTGTCATTTACCTGCAAAAAGGACATGTGGACTGAAATTGCTAACCCTTGCAGATTCAGAAGTCACAACTGTTACAATGCCACAAGTTTGAAAATGCAGACTGGCATAAAGTGAAAGTTGCATTTAAATTCCGTCAAATATGAAGGCTGTTGACTGTAAACAGTTATAAAACATATCTTTGATTCATGAAACAGATATGTTCTTATTACAGGTTTTTAACATTTTGTGCATGTATGCCATGAGTGTCAATGAAATTACTAAACTGGTAGTTAATTCAGCATTGGCATTTCAATAAATATTTCATTTCATACACCAGTACCAGTGTTATGAACTTATTTGCATTAAGGAATATTGCAAAAGCGCAAAAAAGTTTGAATGAAAGTTCAGCTATTTCTAGCCAGGGTTGATTGATTTAAATCATTTCATTTAAAACAGTGATAAAATAAAAAAAAAACAAGCAAAAAATCATATGCAGTTTTGAAGCTTTCTGTGCTTTGTATGACACATTTGATTGGTGTTTTAATCAGTTTCACTTATATATGATTAAAAAGGCAGAGACTTCTTATAACAACACAAGTTATAAAAGCAATGAAAGTTTTATCAATCACAGCAACTGTGAAGTCATACATTCCATGCCAACTAACTGCAAAAAATGGTATGTGGATTGAAGTCACTAACATTTGCAGACTTAGAAGTCAGAACTGTCACAAGTTTGAAAGTATAGGTTGGATAAAACAGGCCTGTAGCCAGGCTTTAAGGTTTGGAGGGAAAAAAAACTTTTATTGGGGCAAGATTTTTGTGTCTATTACAGTATATGTTTGAAACAAACTTTTCTAGGCACAAATTTTGGGGGTCACAAAAATATTTAGGGACACTGCCCCTGAATGCCCCATGGCTACAGGCCTAGCATAAAGTAAAATTAACATCTAAATTCTATCAAATATGTAGGCTGTTGACTGTAGAAATAGTAGCTTTAGAACATATTTTTGATTCAGATTCATAATAACACATATATTTAAGTGTTTACCATTTTATGCATGTAAGCTATGCTTTTGCAGAAGCTGAACTAGTGAAAGCTGCATTTTAATAATAGAATTTGTACCAAAAAGGCTGATAAGCTTGTATTTTTGTACAAGCTTCTTAACATGCCATAAATGTTAATGAAATTGATGAACTAATGGTTTGAGTATTGCTCTTCCAAAATATTCCTTTTGCACACCAGTATTGGCATCATGAACTGATTTGCTTTAAGCGTGATGCATAAGTGCAAAGTAAGTTTGAATGAAAGTTCAGCTGAATTCTAATTACTATAGAAGAAACAAAGCACATAAAAGTTGTATTAAAACAAACACTTTAAAATTACTACTTGTGAGGTGGCCACCCTCTACACATTAAATCAAAAAAACATGATCTAAATAAAAAAAATCATAACATTTTTTATTTTTTTGAATAAAGCAAGATTTTTATCAACCCTGGTTTTAATTTTTTGTATTTTCACAACTGTTGAAACCTAAATATCTGTCCCACTGGACCTTGTTATCAAGAATGGAATAATTTCGTTGCAAGAGACGTGGTGGCTGAAAGTAAGCATAGACTCGCAACAAATAATATTTTTACTAACGTTGTGGTGTCACTACTCACCACAAAATATCGCTTTTCATGACTTCGGTTACGTCATTTTATATCTGCAACCAAGATCCGCTACTGATGGATATCTGTCTTTTACAGGACACTGAAAAAATACGCAATGCAACTTTTGGAAAAGAAAGCTGGTCAAAAAGATCCCTACCAATCCAACATGGAGGCCTTGGCCCTCCGTTCTGCTACAGACCTGTCTCTGCTATGTTTCGTGTCTTCATCTCATGCCTGGCTACAAGGGCATCGCCAACAGTTTGCTTCCAGCTCTTAACAAGTAACATCCTCATGGCAAAGTAAATGATGCTACTGATGCTTCTTCAGAGCACCGTTATTCATCACCATTACTAATGGAATTACAATCCCGGGATGACCTTTCCTGAAGAGTTTCACTCAATGCCCTGGTCAATACTCACTGCCCTTGGAACAAATGTCAGCTTCTTACAGAAGTCATTGTGCTAAGAGAAGTCATTGTGCTAAGAGATGTAGACTATAATGAGAATATGTATTATGTCATCAAGACTCATGTTCTATCTGGACAGTGCGATGTATCTGACTAGCATTAGGTCAGGTTGTTGTGTGCCACATTGCTTATTGGTTGGATTGCAGTATTTCCTGAAATCAACTCGTAAAGTTTTCCCAGGAACTAGGAAGGCTATTTATTTATTTATTAACAGGGCTGCCATACCATCTTTATTTCTAATTTGTCCTTATTATTAAGGGGACTGTCTCAGAAAACTTCAATGTACTTATTTCTAAGTGACGCACTTATTTGGGACCTGTGTCCTTATTTCATCTTATTTTCAGCAACAATGTTCTCTCATGTATCAGCTCAGTGGAATGATGAAATGAACAGCCTTCATTAAAGTACAGTTAAATAGTTGCTGCAAGCAAAAGTAAACTTAGATCACAGGCTCTGCCTTCAGATGCACAGAGTAATTTCAACGAATAAGGAATTGATTCAAAACAATGTTTCTGGTGAATAATATGTTACTAAATGACTTGACACTTATGCTGATGTTTAAATAAAAAATATACTGATAAATGTCATTTTTTCTGGTCATCCTTATTTTTTAGTCCAAATGGATGGTAGCCCTGTTTATGACAGTACTCAGGCTGCATCAACACAAAGTTTTGAACACAACTCAGGCTCCTTCAACACAAAGCTTAATTTTGTGGACTTGTTTTCTCAAAAGTTTAATGTCACATCCCCTATCAATCTAGCCTGTATCTGCTACTGACCATAATCAGTGTTGCCAGATGTTTGTCACATGAAACTGCTAAATATGCGCTTCTCAACCAAGGGGTGCCAATTTGTTTTTTGCTGAGACATTTCAGTCATTTGTCTCACAGCTGTATCGAAACTTGCTGTAATAGTGTTCATTAGCCTATATTTTCAGACATTCTGACTGCAATGACTTACTTTTTTTTGTTAATTTCAATAACATTTCAATCTTTGACAAAAAAACAGGCATCAGTATGTTTTGAGGAGGATGTGAGCCTTTGTGTTCTGCAACATGGAAATTTTGATAAAGATATTAACCAATAAACACTTGTGCTCATTATACAATTTGTTCGTTGCCAGGCGAACTTGACAAAAAGGACAATGACTCAAAGGGGGTGTGGCAGAAAAAAGGTTAAGAAGCACTGTGCTAATAAATGGTCATGTCACAAAAAGCTGCTTGATTTGCTGAAAATCTTGTCACAAGTTTTCAGCTAAAATGAAAATTCTGCTATTTAAAGTAGTGAAATTCTGCCAAAAAATCTGCTATTTCTGTGGTGATTAAAATCAACCTATGAAGTTACATATCATTTTGACTATCACTGGACAAGGATAGGAAATGTTCATCTTGGCCATGACATATTTTGGACCACAATTTCTTCAATTGACATTTTGAGCAACCTAAGTGCAGCTTACTTCCTTTTTGTATGACACACACAGTTTTTAACAATCTCTTTCAAATGGTCACATGCATTTGTACAGTAGAACAATGCTCACTGACAAACAAACTGAGCACAGCTTCAACCCCTGGACTTCTAAGGAATGTTCAGAAGTCATTTAACCTACTCACTAAACACAGGAGCAACTAATTAATTTATTGTGGCAATGCAGTAAACACGACATTTCAGAACAAAAACATACAGTAGCAGGGCAAAAACAATGTTTATCCACATAAATCATGAAGATGCAATACAATTACCCACAGACCATAATGGAGTACCACAGTTGTATGTATGTCCCATCAACTTGATGGGATTCATCAAGTTTGTTGTAGGCTATGTATGTCCCATCAAGTTGATGGGATCAAGCGCTGTGTGCTAGATGATCAAGCACATAGTGACATAGCATCACCAAATCAGGTTCTGAATCTACAGGCAAAGGTATAAGCAGATTATTATAAAGGGTTTAGCAGATGTGAAGACATTAATCCAATAACTGTCGGGTACATGAATGAAAAACAAAATAAGGTTTAATTGCCCCTAGTCCTGATGCTGCCCAATTTAAAGTGTCATAAAAGAAGATAAAATGTTTGAGTAAATGTTTGAGTAAACATTTTATCTTGAAAAACTGTTGAAACATATTTTGGTCAGGAATTTGTTACCTGCTAAACCAACATCATTTGGTGACACCACGTATCTGGTGGGACATACTTTCATCCAGGGCCAGCCCTAGCAGATGTGGATCCCAATACAAGACCTAGGCGCGGGGGCTCCTCTGAGCAGTGATTTTATGACACTGTCATGTTCAGCCAACTGTGTTATGATCGTTGTAGAGCGCACATATACAGTGCAGCACTAACACGAGAATTGGGCACATTTGCTAACGTTTGAGAAGAAATTCTGACAAGAGCGTTTTTTGTGAAAAATAAAATTTATATAGCGTTTCTACTTAATTCTCAGGCGCAAGGTGTATCTGGCAAAAATGAACAATCTACCCAAACACCATGGCGCAGGGCCCAATGCAGCTGCATCGGCTTAAGGCCGACCCTGCTTTCATCCATGGAACTCACTCTATTATGGTCCGTGGTTAATTGTCTTATTTCTTCATGACTTATATGTATAAACATTGTTTTCTGCCCTTGTTCTTGTGATGAAATGATGTGTTTTAAATGCATTGCTCTCTGTCTCACAACCCTTATTGTTGTTCACTTCCCTCACCTATGTGGTTGCTACCTACTCATCTGTACATACCTCAAATCTTCACCCATTCTTTGCTTGCCCACCATCATCTATGTTATGTTGATGTGTATTGTGCATGCACTATTAACTTGTGTGTTTCTTTTGGTTTCATTGCATTTGCGTTATTCACATTATCTGTATTCTATTGTGTGCATCTGCATGTGCCTGCTACACTTGCCAAATGTTTTTTAAAGGAAGTGACTACGGATAACCCTGGCCTCACGCAATTCAAATAAAAGGGCCAGTTTGTCATTCAAACGGCATGGGTCTCATGGCGTGGTGGTTATGCGTCATGGCTGCTATGCCAATGGATTTTGGTTCGACTCTGCCAGGTTTTTTTTTTGTTTACTTTTTTTCAGTCTTATGTCTTACCTTTACGGGTTAGTGTTATGTTAGCATTAGCTTAGGGTTATGTTAGTGTTAGCTTAGGGATAGATTAGCATTAGGTTAGGGCTAGGTTAGCCTTAGCTTAGGGTTAGGTTAGCATTAGGTTAGGTTAGGGTTGAGGTTATGGTTAGGTTTAGGGTTTGTCTTTTACGTTTACTTCGTTTCTACTGTTGCGATCAGAAAAGCCTGAGCGACATGTACGCAAAGCTTTGCACCATGGCAGCAAGCAACAATATACAGTAGTTCACATGGATGCCATGATCACTCTATTATTGCTTTTTTGCACCACATATATATATTGTTGTTCTTCGTGCACATCCCGTTTGTGGTGAATCACACATTCAACACCACCGGAGAGGTTGCAACACTACCAAGCCTTAGCCTACTGCACTCTTGTCGTGCATTACCGTACTGTTACGTCACAGGTGGCGTATGAATAAGTTTTCACATTTCAAGATCCACAGGCCTATCTATAGCCACTGCCTTCTTTAAATCCTGCTAGAACATGGGTTCCCAACCTGGGGTACATGCACCCCCAGGGGAACATTTGCCTATACAAAGGGGTACATTTAAGGTTAACAATAGAAGATAGAAATATATTTACATATTGTCTATTTCCAAATATTTATACATATATAATAATATCCATTAATATTATATCAAAAGTCATTATATGCTTATTGTTAAATATATCTACGAATAAACATGATAAAATATTTGTAATAGGAAATTTTAGGGGTATATGTTCATCTGTCGAAATTCTGAAGGGGTACATGCTTATCTGTAGAAATGCTGTAGGGGTACATATGCTCATCTGTCCGAATGCTGAAGGGGTACATGTAAGGACTACTAGTTACGAGAAAGGTTGGGCACCCCTGTGCTAGAAAAACAGCTAACTGCTACTATAGGTTGAAAATTTCACAGCTTACTTACAGCAAGAAAATCCTGCTAGATTCACTTCAGCAGAAAATCAGCTAAAATGGCATTTCTGACAACAACAGACGATCCAGAAACTGAGAAAGCAACGCAACAGGGAACGCAACACCAATTCTCATTGTGTAAGACTTGCTTGGCCAAACAGAACGCTGTTTTGCTACAGTTGAGCGATGTTCATCTTCGCAGGGCTACTTTTTGTTGCAGAACGGAACCACCCAAACAAATAACATCAAGAATGAAACCTTTCGAACTCATCTGTGTAAAACCTGAAATGACGCCTGTGTTTCAACCAGCTAGCAGCAGACTCAGGGATGGGACCTATTTACTATCACGGACACGGATCGCATGAATTGTGCGTTATCGCTGGCGGGCCGTAAAATCAATTAATTTTATCCTAAAATTCTACCTTTTATCTAACTATAAGGAAGAGTGACGTCTCTTGACTTACTGTCTAAGTACCTGCTTATCATGGAGCTCGGATTGGACACGATATTGTAACTTGGGTAACGAAAATTCTGATGCGGGCCCCATCAAATGTTCACGCGGGCCGTAGGTTCCCCACCCCTGCTTTAAATGGTCGTAAAGGTAAACGGCTGCGTTGAGCTTAAACATTTGTATCCGACGTCACTGATTTGTCATAAATCCTAAAAAAATCCTGCAATAACAAAGCACAGGTACCAGTGTTGTGCGGATATTAAAATTTGATGATCCGATCCGATCCGAAAAATTTCAGAAGTATCCGAATCCGATCCTGATCCGAAAAGTATGCTCAAAA
>JGI24022J15233_10001004_pt1 | contig 21506 bp, 7 predicted proteins | sample Ectturendosymbi2_FD_15233 | JGI IMG/M metagenome (IMG submission 15233)
ATGTAGGAGGTGTTTCTTAAGTTTCCATTTAAAGGTAAAGGTGGTTGAGAGTTTAATATCGTCTGGTATTGAAGACCATATTTTTGGGCCAATAAATGGTATGTACAGTACCATACGCAGTAGGCTACTGAATGCTCTTAAGAAGGTGTCTTGTAGCATTTCGGCATACTTAGGTACCTCTGAAAGTGCTTACACAAACGAATGCAGTAATCGTCATCTGAGGGGAAAGGCTGTTCGGTACAGTAGTATATATAGCCAATCAATGCATACCAGGTGACACGTTCTTTCCTGACTGTACAACGCCTCTGCTTCTCTGTAAATTATAGGCCTATTTATCCATGTACACTACAGTAAGTGTAATGTAGTAGACCAGTAGAGTAATGCAGTACTCTAGCCCAGGGCTTCTCAGTCAAAGTAAAGCCTTGTCGTGACCCAATTTGGGTTGCAAAGAAAACAAATTGGTTTGACAAACGAAATATAAATTTTTGTTAATGTTGGCCTACAGGAAAATAAATTAAAAAGTAGGCCTGCAGTGAATCTTTCTACTGAATTTTTACTGAGGCAATATTGTTATTGTGCTTTAGTTTATGCTGTCAGTTGTTTACTTAGAGACCTACAAGTATCATCCTATTAGGAATAGGATGTCTGCCTGAGTTATCAAATGATAGGCCTAATAATCAAGAACAACAAGCTATGCATTGTTATGTCATAATTGTTTTAAAACCTAGCTACTGACCAATTATTTACCTTATTTATATTGCACTCATCACGAAAGCATGCTTCTGTTTAGAACTCTTGGTCTAGTCTAACAAAGGGTTAGGCTAACTGCTTTGAGAGCATATTGAGTGGTGTCAAACCAAAATGAAAAGCTTATATACACAGTTGCAGAAGCACTTTGGACTTTGATTCAGTAAAAGTTCAATCCACGAACCATACGCAATTGAAATTGCAGGAGGCCACACGCCTGCCATGCCCAGGATGAGTTTGTGGAGTTTGTAAATGACAAAAGTTTGCTACTAGAATTCTCAAAACAGTTTATGTCATTTTTGGATAAGAACAAGAAATGAATGCTCAGTCATTTCTGATATATAGCCATTCATAAACTCTTACAAGATATTTGTGTGAAACAGTATTCTCAAAATTAATAATCATCAAGTGACAAGTCCAAAAGCTGATCCTTTTTAAAAAATGTTAAGAATGTCCTTGGTCCTGTATTGTCTTATATCAATCTACGAATGGATGATCTCAGAGCAGATCTGTGTGAAAAACAAGTACATCCATCCCATTGTGCTTAATAGCTTCTGTAACTCATTTGTTTAAATTTTTTTTGGCTGTACTATTTTTCGTAACATGGCTGTTTTATTACTCTTACTGTATAGTTCAGTTACTTTCGTGGATTGTGTGCATTTGTGTAACTTCACCATAGACTAAAATGCCTCTTGAGATTTGTATTGGGACATTTACACTTTTCATTAACGACTAGGCTATCCATCAAGGTGTTACATAGAAAAACTTTTGCAAAATGGGGTTGCAGAACAAAATCTTGAAGCAAGCTCTTCTCTAGCTTAAGCTAAATGCTAAGCCTACAGTAGTAGGAATGGACCAACAACCTATTAAGTTAACACATTCGCACCCGGCTGCTTTTGGGGATTTCTGAAAAAAATACACCGAAACGCATGATGTGTTGGGCAGGAATTTATCCGGTCTGGTATACATTACCGACCGGGTCAAAGCCTCAAAAGACGCGGCAGTCTTTTAGTCTGCACAAAATTTTTTAGTTGGGGTGCGGATTTTTTGTGGGTGACGTCATATGTGGAAGACTTTTAGGCCACCTTGGCCCACTTACCTGGCCCTGAGCGCCAACCGTTGGATGGTAGTATTTCACTGAAGTTTTTATTAGACACTAGGCTATAATCTGAGTCTTTTGATGCATTGGATGACCTGCTGGGCTTTCGGGTGCAAAAGTTGTGATGTAAGTTAGTAAAAATATTTGACTAATTAGATAATTGATTAATTTGTTTATTTTAGATCATAACTTTTGAACCAGAAACGATGGAAAGTTGTTCAAAGGCTCAAAAGACTTGGACTCAAGCCTAGTTTCCAATGAAAACTTCAGCGAAATACTTTTGCTTAGCGGTAGGGCCCTAGGCCAGGTAACATGAACCAAAATGACCCAAAAACTACATCACTTATGACGTCACTCACAAAAAATCCACAACCCCCAACCAAAAACTTTTTTTCAAGTGCAGATCAGAAGACTGGCCGATCCGTTTGAGCCATTGAGCAGCTCTCTAGTGCAATCGGCAGAGGAGCTATGGCGTTGATAAGGCAACCAAAAACTGCTGGTTTTAGGGTGAAATCTAGGTATATATATCGTATGTATGCTGGCTCTCGAAGTGTTAACGCTGTTTATATGTGCTGGCACTAGGAATGGCAGTGACTACTACAGTAGTACCAGTTGTTTACCCATGTGGCTGTACAGGCTGTAGCACAGTATTGTATTATATTAACTTACTAAGTTAATTAGGCTATTGTACTGGTAACTGTATGTCACAAATTCAAAGAACTACAAAAATGTTTAGCCTAATTGGATAAAACTGCTGTAACATAGGTTTTAATAATAATAATAAGACAGTGTCTATTTTGCCGCCAAAATGCTAGCGGCAATAGGTTTGGCAGAAACGAAGTAAACACAAAAGATAAACCCTAAAGCTAACCCCTAACCTTAACCCCAAACCCTAATGCTAACCCTAAACCCTAACACAAACCTTAAATGCTAATCTCAAATGCTAACCTTAACGCTAATCCCTAACACTAACCCCTGCTGAACGTAAATCATAACACGAATGCTAACCGAAAGTTATGATAAAATTTTAAAAAGGAAAAGGAAGTCGCCAAGGTGAGATTCGAATCGAAAAGCAATGGCATACAAGACTTGGAGCATAATCACTACACTACGAGCAGCATGGCGATTGCTTGACAAACTGATGTTTTTCTTCAACTTGTGTCATGCCACGAGACCGAATCTTTGACTGGCGGCACAATAGCTCTAGCTGATCTGTTGCCACCATAATGTTGGTGGCAAAATAGTCACTACCTAATAATAAAGGTTACTATGCATGTGATTCATCAAAAAACATCAAATGAATTTATCTTTAGAAATTCAGCAAGAATCAAATTTAGCTATGCATTGTAACAAAGGCAAGTGGCGGGCAGTTAGTATTAGAGCTTGACCGATAAGGCTTTCTGGGCCAGTACTGATGTTTTCATTGCCAATAACCAATGCTAATTCTGATATTTTGGCATTACTCGAAACATAGCTAAAGGCAAAATAGACACTGTTGGTGTTATTTTACCTTTAGCCAATCACAATCGATTGAAGTGGTCACGTGACAGGTTTGGAACGCATGACCTGCTTAGTTGACTCGTAATATTTATAATGCCTCAGTCTGATGGACAAGTGTTGTCATGGTTTCATTGCTGGCAAGCTCTTAGTACCATCTTGTCTGTGTTGTGTGGACCTTAGGTTAATACCTAATTTTAACCTAAACCCTAACCCTTGTCTTTTTGTGTATTGTACTTGTCATGTTACCACTTCAACCAATCGTATTGAACTAAAAGCAAAATAGCCCAAGCACAGCTTTTGCCTCATGAGGTAAACTAGACACTGCCTTATAGATAACCAATAAAATATCCAAATAACACAAGCATGAGAGTAAAGAGTAATTATGAAGATTACTTATTATTGGGGCAAGTTTTTGTTGCAATACAATCATGAAAAAGTTGCATTTATGCACAAGCATTTTAAACAACAGCGATTTACTCAAGTAATTTATTTACATAAACGCTAAATATTTCCAAACATTAGAAATGGCAATCTTTCGCCCACTGTTTGCACAGCATGCTAAAACTAAGCTCCACACTGCATGAAGTTGCTTGGCAAATTAACTATTTAGCATGCATTTCTGGACTGATGTTTGGCCAGGTCATTTCTACAATTGCTTTTATGTCACTATTCAGTTCAAATCAGTCATCAAAGAAAACATATACACTAAAATAGTTTTAAAGCATGTTTTTCAAATCACACTTTTACATTTTGTGAAATACTTAATAAAAGTTGCATGTAAAAAAGAAAAAAGTTGCAATATAAAATTCATGAAACCATCTCAAAACATCATGCCACATAAATTCTGAGTATTTACAAAGCTGTAAAAAAAGTTGCAAAACTTGCCCTACATACTATGCAAAAAGAGTTACGGAATCCATCCAAAAAGGAAGTCCAACAAGTTGAACATCAAACAGAGTTGCACCATGTCAGTTTAACAATATTTGAGTAACAAATTACCATATGTGCTTGAAACAGAAAAGAGAACAGTATTGTTATCAAATAAGGTATTAGCTTGAGTAACTCTCCAAAAAAATTTTGTAACGCTGCCTCAGCAGCACCATATTGTATTGACCATCACAGTGTCACACATACTTAGTTACGGAATCCGTCTTAGTTATACTTAGTTACGGAAAAGATTCTGTTTGAATAAGGACTGAGGATGCGTTATTTTATGTGAAATCGATTTCCTATTAAAAATTTGCTGATCGATTCCTTGCTTACACCCATCGTGGAAAGTACATACTTGAGTATCACACATAATGATACATTACAATGCATATTAAACCAACTCACAAGATGTTTTCATGTACTACTATGGGATGTTTTCATCCATGGTGGCTGCTGTGGTCTTTAGCAATTTTTACAAACAGGCAAATGTGTGTTGCATAAAAGTACTCCCTAGTGTAGGCCTATATGCCTACGCTCAGATCTCAAGAGTGGGTAAATGACAATGTGCAACGCATTACTAACAAAAAGCATATCACTGTGATGAAGAACCATATAACATTGAATTCAGTGCAAACCTGGGTCACTAAAACAGTCAACCGCCACAGCACATAACATAACCCTGATTCAGGGACAGTCATTTGTTTACTGTGCACAAAAACCTGTTAGTGAATGTTGCATCATGAGCAGTTTATCGGGATGATTGCCCATCAGTTTTATTATGCACAACTTGATGTTGTCAGGGTTGCACGCAAACAGGCAGAGAATTTGCATTGATCAAAGACAAAGTAGCAACTTGGGTTTCTGAACACTTTGTGCAGAACAATTGCGTAGCGGTTTTCATAAGCAAATATTGCTGATACATATTAGCATAATTTTGCTGATATGATACATCACCATATCGGCCAATATATATCAGCATGCCGATGCAACCAATGGTCTAGAGCCACATTTTTAGACCATTTCTAGCAACAAATTTAAAAAAACATAAATGTACACTGGTGGGAACTTTTGATTGCTAAAACATAAATTTATGTTGGATGAGAACAGTGGCCAGCATACCACCGATGTAGATCTGCATTGGCTGAGAGTGAAAGCATTGAATTTAAACTAGTACTATTACCTTGTGCAACAGCAGCTTTTTCTTAAAGTTTTGAAGGCTGCGAAAGACCAGGAGTCATTTTTCTACAGACCTCCCTAGGATGAAGCTACTTAGAGTGTAACAGGAACAGTACATAGCAGTAGGTAAAAGTCTGTTGCACTGAGTATAAAGTTTAATATGCACAAAGCAGTTATAATATATGGTTTATGGCCAAGCAAGCTAAATATCAGTGGTTTGGTAAGATACAAATCATGAGATTTCTTTATTGATTTAAATTTATTTTCATCCAGTTCAACTACTTTAAAGGTAATTTTAGGTTATGCTTCTTTTTAGTGGAAGCCATGTTTGGGGTTCTCCAGGTATATATCCATTTAAAAAACAATCAAGCAAATCTTGCTGATCTAAAATGCTACGACAAATGATTATTTTGGGGAAAATGTGAAAGACTCAGAAATTCAATGTGCCATTGCTAATCTTCAGAGCATCTAGCATGGTTAGATGTATTGGTCAGTATTTTACATTTTACCATGAGATAGTGCTTTTTCCATTGACATGGCTTTGATCTATGGCATGTTTTTTTGGAGCTTGTTCCCTATTTATCATTTTCTTCAAATTACTATGATCAAAAGATGGTACCGATTTCATTTTGAAAATCCAGTTGTAATGAGTTCCATGAAAAAATTTCTGAAATTGTGAATTTCAATGTTGACATAGTGTTTTTATGGTTCTTTTAATGCCGTGTTTGTTTTTTCAAATTAGCAGGTGGTGTTTCTATGTTATTGCAGCTGGCATTTTCTTTATCTGTTCAAAATGAAAGGAATCTCTATATTAATAGCAATTATTGGGCTGTGCAATGCCAATGTGTAAGTATCTTTCTGTTTTTTTGTGCCAATTTGCAATGTTCATAGAAGTTGTTATCTTTATTTGTTCATAATACTCTTGCTTTTGGGTTAGGTTTTTTAACTAAGATGCATTTTTATGCAAGAGTGTGTAAAAATTTGTGTTTACAAAACCTGTAAGCTTCTGTTTTGAATCAAATAAATATGTGTTAGTCATAGAAAATGGGTTGTACTGTTGGACCTAAGATCATTATGTGTGTCATATGAAATGAATTAGTCATCAGTATTTTAGGTGTGGGGCATGTTATCTTGTTAGCAAGACGAGCCAGAACCTAGTAAAAAATGGCTCAGTTGGACTACCTTGCTAGAAGTTAGAAGAAATCATTGAATTATATTTGGGCATTGAAGGTATTTTAAATAATGTTTCTAAAACTGCTTTGGTTAAAAAATGAAGTTTGTTTATAGTATTGCGTTTGATAATTACCCAATTAAATTTTTTTGGAATGTACTGATTTTAAGCTATGCTTTTGTTAGTTGATTGGACTTAAACTTGTTTGCATATATATATATATATATATATATATATACAACAGCACATCAGAAAAACAGAATTTAGTATCAACAGATGCTGCCAAAATGAATGTGAATCATATTTTTTGACAAAATCATGCTTCAACTTCATTTTGTTACATTATGCAAAGTGACCCTAAGGTTATGTTTTACTCAATCTGACTGTCAAAGCAGAATGAATCTACTGGTCTCATAGTTTGGCTAATATTGGCCACAACCAAAAAATGACATCATTTGGATCATTGGAAACTGATTAAATTCATTGATAGAAGCACCAGAGGTGTAATGCAGTGAAAAAGATATGGTTAGAGTTCGAGTTCAATAGCACAAACAATTGAACAATTTTATGCAAATTGGTACAATGAAAAAAAAAACTGTTTAAACAAGTTTTCTTGTCGAGCACCCGTCTACAGTTTTATAAATTTATATCATGGTTTAAAGTTCATGGCCGAATTATTGGGAATTTAACAGGGTATGGCACAGTGAAAAAATATTAATATCAGTGATAGTTAATTCTGCCTTCGTTTTGAATGTTAAATTTAGAACATTTTTATAGCTGGTTCACATACGAGCTATGTGAAACTCATACCAAAAAGGGCAATTCAAATAGGAATTTACCAGAATTTCTTTCCGGCCAGAAATTGGGATTTCTTTCCTATTCTAGCTTAAGTCAGGAAGGCGTTAATTCTGGCAGACTCTAAAACTGTTAGTTTGTTACTTTTAAAACTTTCTGTTAGCAGATCACTTGTGGTTCTGCAATATAATTATTAACAATGTATTTTCACTGGAACACAAAGATTAATTTAAAAGAGAAATAGGCAAACTGAAGCCCAGTGAGCTTTTTCAAATTTTATTAATCAAGGCAATCCGTTTTTCATATTCCTTGCCATGTTCACGTTTGCTCAGCATTTTATCACTTGCTCCATGTTTTAACTTTGCTCTTCAAAACACACTTGACACTTATTGGTTTTCCAGAGATGTTGTTATGAGACTAAGGTGGGACCAATCGTGATTTAAATCAAGTAGTGATTTCATACAGAGGTCATGCTATACCAGATTTAAACAAAGATGTGGGATGACACCCAGAGTTTCTACTGAGTGTGGAAAAGTACAGAAAAAAATTGTTTGGTCTGTTAGTGTGGAAAAAGAAAATAATTTTCCAGACTTGATCTTTTTACATACACTTTCATAATATTTAATTCAATATTGATATAGTTTTATTTATATTGTGCTTAATACCAGGGCTTGAAAAAATGTGAATTTCGTGGGAGGTTTATTGAAATTTCCTGTGGGCCGCAGCTTGAAGATCTTCGTTAAGTGAGTTTTTCTTTCATCTACTACTTGGCCACGCCAGATTTCGGGGCAGCCATTCGGTTGTCTCATCGTCTAGAACTGTCAGGCTGTGCAGTCCATGGGGAGGTTGATGGATTGGACAGTGGAGGACGACTTGTTAATGGTTTGTTCTTCTGCGCCACACTCACAAGCCACAGAGGAGGCCATACCCCAATTTGTACAAGCAAGAGTGGAAACATCTGACATCAGTGCAGAAGCGGTTGAGCCAGACCCAGGCTCTTCTTGGGAGGGTCATTCCAGTTGGAGATGATCGCCCCTTTATTATGTCCAAAAGGAATTTGTTTTCTTAAACAATGCACTCAAGAGCCTTTACTATCACTGCGTTCACATAGATCAGCTTGGGTTAATTCAGCTTCACATTCAACTTGTCAACAGTTGCATCGCTGCAGTGTCCCACGCTACCATTCGGCTCACAAAAATGAGATATTGGAGTGCAAAGCCGATGGAAACAGCAAATCTTTGCCGTGAAGTGGCATATTCTCACACCTGATCCTTGTTCAACCTGCTTCTAAAATTTGTATTTTGTGGGTACTATTCAATTTACAAGGAAGTTGTTACTACATTAGAGTTTTAGATAATTTATTTAAGTAATATGGACTGCTTACATGAACCTTCGCAACAATCGCCAGCATTTGGAAAATCATAACACAGTTTCTAACGACCAACCAAATCATAGTTGGTAGACCACTGAGAGACTTCTTGACACCAAACTAAAAATATCAAATTTTTGGGCTGGTTATGCTACTGCTTTCATTGAAAGACTGCTGAGAGCCACACAAGGTGTCTGGGAGCCGCATGCGACATTCAGAAAAGTGGTTTTTATTTGCTAGGGGTGCAGTATTTGAAATGATTGTGGTGTCATGTTTCAAACGTTGATTGTTGTGGCCAATTCGGTGGTGAAGAAATTGGTTTGATCCAACCTGTAGAACGATATTCAGACGATGTTAAAATTTTCTGTTGAGTGAGCATTCTACACATGCATTTTTGGGTGCGAGTGCACAGTTACCAGAGTGAACTTGTGAGTGGATGCTAGTTTGGGCACTAGTTGAACGTTTTTGGTATAAAGTTGATCGCATTAAAGCTTTTTTGCATATTGTGTTACTTTCTGCATCGAAAGGTCTGCAGTATTGTCTTTAGCAAATACTGTAGCCCTACTTACTGGGATTTTTGTGTTGCCTACACTGAATTATACTTATTGCTTCATCATATACAAAGCCAAGGATGCAAAAGTCAGCTTTAAGAATTAGTGTTGATTGTCTGTGATTGTATGTTCATAATAAACAACTGACCAACTTTCTGGAAGAAACACAGAAAATCCCAGTTAAAAAGTGCTAGTTTTGGTATCAGCATCCTGTAATGTATGCTGTAGCAATTTTATGCTCATTCAAAAAAATTAAGCTCCAGCTATGAGTGTAATGCTCCTTCCCAGTTTCCACATTTTCTGCAGCCTTGGTTAAATACTATAGTGCCTGTATTTGACCTGGGTAGGTCATTCAGAAAATTTAAGTCTAGAAAGTCTGATAAGAGTCTGGAAAAGGTCTTGAAAAAGTCTCAATTTATAATCAAAATCACGTAAGAACCCTGGACACTTGATTTAAATGAAGTGGTGAAACTTCATAACAGAAAAGTCTTATTCGCAGAAACCAAAATACCTTTTATAAAATGCCTTGCCCTCCAAATTTTATTCTTAAAAGCCAGAATTCTAAAGGATATCTATTGCAGCTACAAACAAAGCATAAAAATAATTCTAGTTCTGGACAGATTTTTTTGTTTCTGGCCAATTTCTGTTCCACCCAGCAACAAAAATCCTGATTCTGGTACATCACTAAATTCAGACCAAGCTCTTGATGCAAACAAAGTTGTCTTCTGTTATGTCAGCTGCAAATTAGTTTTGCTGGTTTGTTTTTAATGATTTTCTCATGTGTTAAACATTGGTGTGTTTGACTAGTATAAATTAATTTCATTTCAGGAGATTTATTTAATTTTCTTTCATGTTACGTTAACGCAGGATAAAACTTCGGAAAACCAAGAGTGTGAGACAGTTGATGAGAGAGAAGCATACAGATATGTCAAAGTTGATAACGAACACAAAGTATAATAGTTTTGATACCAGTAATGGAGCACCTGAACCTTTGACAGATTATTTGGATGTAAGTTAAAAATCATTATTGTTCTTGACCTTTTACAAGTTTGCTCAACTTGAAAACAAAGTTTTTGGTGTTCTGCCATTTTGCACGTTTGTCATTCAGTGCAATAAACTCAGCATTTCATTGCTATTTCTATTACTTTGAACAACAGTATTTGGTGTGCTGTTGCAATATGATTCCATGTTAGTGCTAAAACTTGATGTTTACATGTCAGTGCTAAAACTTGAATGCAAGTGCCTGTGATTTTTTCGTCAGGGTTACATTGCGTACCAGTTTTGGGTGAAATCAACATTTGAAAAATGTTTTATATAAATCAACTCGGGAGCAACTCCAGGTCAACAGCATCACTCAGGGCTCACCATGCACTTTATACTGACTAAATGCAACTGTTCGAGGCTTGCATTACTGAAATTTCCCTCATTCTGGCTGGCACTATTGTTGCTCTGTGACGCTAGTATGCAACAGTGAATGATAAGTTCTCGTGAGGGCTTGTCCATTGCTATGTAACAGACGTCACAGAGCAATGATAAAGCCAGTTCTCTGCATACCAGGCTCATTCATATTAGCCAGAGTTACTGGCCATATTTTGTTCGTATGAAATTATTCTGGAATGGGTACTGTCTATTGGATTGGAATTCAAATTAAATGTTGCATGCAAATCCACTGCTTCAAAAAAAACATTCAATCTGATGTGATTTATATTTGCAAAAATAATTACGGTACTTGCAAAGGGAAGCTAGTAAACCTCTGTGTACCAGGCTCATTCATATTAGCCTGAGTTACTACACAATTTATTATTTGTTTGAAATAGTTCTCCAATGGGGTCTGTCCTCGGGCTCCAACAGATGAGCCCGAGTAAACCTCTGTGTACTAGGCTCATTCATGTTTAGCCCAAGTTGCTGCACAATTTATCGTTTGTTTGAAATTATTCTCTAATGAGGACTTTATTGTTCTATGCAAATCCACTGCTTCAAAAAACGTTCAATCTGATATGAATTATATTTGAAAAAAAATTTAAATTGCAGAGGGCAGCTTGGGCTGTAACAGATGAGCCAAAGTAAAGCACAGGTGAATGTATTCGGGAAAATGCTACAAAAAAAGGTGAAAAGCAGAGCGTAGCCATCTGAAAGGCCCGACATGAAATGAAAATACAGTACATGAATACTGATAAGGCCCAATGCAAAGAGCCCAAGTTATCAACTATAATCAGTGAAGCGAGTGGTGGCACAAATATACAAAGTAAGCAAGCTCACGTTCTATAATATAAACCGCAGTAGAAGACTCAGGCTGAGCCCAAGTGCCAGAGTTGTCACTGACTCAACTATACATGTACATCAAAGAAGTGTAATGAAGGATGTAATGAATATCTTCAATTAAAATGTTAATTGCCACCATATTTGGAAATTTGGGTGAAATTTTGTTGCACAAAATTGGCTGTTGGTAATTTCCTCTCTAATATGAAAAATAGTTGCTAATGCATTTTTAAAAAAGTGGAAAGAAGATTGCAATTACTGTTTATTGTCAAAAAACAATTTCCAATGGTTTTGGTATCCAGATTGAACATTTTGGCACTTGCAATCGATTTATGGACTGTGAAAACCACTTGAGTGGCATGTGCTGTTGTAGCCGTAACTCCTCAGCAGATAGTGCTACAGAGCTAATCGAAGCATCAAAAGATGCAGAAAGTCATGTACTTTGTAATTTATAAAATTGGGTACTTTAGGATTTGCATTTGTGGGGGACAGTGTGATGCCACAATGTGGACCCAAGGTCATTTTGGAGATCTGAAAAAAAACCCAAGAGCCAATCCACGCATTTTTTCTTGTTATTTTAAAAAGAAGCTAGACAAATCCACTTCTTTTGAGTCCTTAACCTTAAATAACTCTCCAACACAGTGAGTTGCCAAGTTGGCCAAAATTCAAAACCTAAAGCAACCGTAGTGACTTTCATGGTCCTGCCCATCACCATGCCTGGAGGCAAAGGAGCCCTCCAGAGAACCGTCGCATCAATTTGAGATAAAAGAAAAGAAAAAGTCTCTCCCTGAGTATGCATACTATGCTGTGCAACGATAGCAAGGGGTCTCAGATGTTTCAGAAAGTACTCATACCAGACCAAAAGGCTTGAATAACATTNCACTTTTGGCAAGAAGGAAAAGTGAAGTACATTCTGTAACATACCTTGGCATTTAAAGTGTTAAGCACAGGGAACAGTGTGTCAGTTTTCTGCAAAGTTGTGATACCAGTAGTCCGGTGCCATTAAAGGCATTAAAAAACAAGCATGTGTCAAACCACCTGACTCGATGGTAACGAGGAACGATTGAAGTTGAACTTCATTTTGAAAAAAAAGAAATGTATTCGGAAAAAAAATAATTAAAAATATTTACTCCCATTACAGTCAGATGATGCCAATGTTTTTGTCACTAGAGTTACTCATCTATTAACCTTGGAAAATATTTTACCTTTTGTTTTTGTTTTTTATATTTTCTGCAAAAATTACTAAATTGAGCTGTATTTTTGTACAAATTTATTGAGAATTCTTTAGCTATATACTAGTTGGTGTTGGAATCATGTTTTTTTATGCTTATATAGCAGATGCTATGGACACAGTGATCTTGACAGCAGAATTGTGCAGAGGTTGTGATAGTTAACAGAAGGTCAAAACCTTTCATACATGTGATTTCAAGCTATTTTTATGTTGTGATTCTCTGTATTTGAACTGGAGGTTATGATATGATAAGTGATAAATACCATGAATGAACACCCCTATGACTTACAGTAATATATTATATATGTGTTACTTTGTCTATAGCATTCAATGTTTATTTATATTGCAAAATATGCAGTTTCCTGGATAAGTTTGTTCTATGTCAAGATTAAGTTTTAACATTTAATTTTGATTTGCAGGCTCAGTATTATGGTGAGATTTCAATTGGTACACCTCCTCAACCCTTCACTGTTGTATTTGATACTGGTTCATCAAATTTGTGGGTTCCCTCTATCCACTGCCCTGTGTCAGATATTGCATGCTGTATGTTGCTTTTGAATGTGTAGTAGTGATTTGACAAAGGCCATAATGTTTTGAATATTTAGCAATTGTTGCTTCAACAGATTGTCTTTTAACAACGTTAACTCAACTTTTTAGTAAATCAGAAAAACTTCATAATAACTCAGCAGTAATATTTCTTTTGTGCTTACTCAATGAGACATGTGAAGTTTTTAACAGTGGTTGAAGTTGAAACTTCACAAATAATTCCTAATTAAATAATCTTTCGCTACAGATAGTGAAAAACAACTACGTGTAGAAGAATAAGACAGCTTGTTTCAGTCATTGGAGTACCGTATAGGCATAGTTACCGATCGGTTTTCATGTACATTTGTGGGTTCAACTCATTTTACTTCGACAAACGCAGCGAACAAGTCGAGCAACACACTGGTGTTGCAAAACAGTATGTTAGCTTTGAATTATAGGAAAGCAAGAAATTCAAAAGATTTTTACTTAAATCGCCGGCGTCACGCGCTAACCAACGCTAGCAAAGAACACCAACACGGTCACGCAGGCCTTGCGTGTAGTAAGCGATAACGCAAGAGAACTTGTTTAATTTCGTATGTAAGCTACCACGCTGCGAACATGGTAGCTTTAACACGTGGCACATCGTCCTCCCTAAATAAAGCCACTCAATTGGGGAAACACCCCAATGACCGACATGGCTGTATGTGCCTCAATCGTAGGTCTCCGTCTGTGAACAACAAACGAGTGTTTGTTACGTTGCAAAGCACACAGCATACAATATTTTGAAAAATATAATGGGTTGGGTACATGTCATAGCTATGTTTTCTAAGACGATTTGTTGTTTTCGAAGTAATAATGTACATTTTGATTGAAAGCGCAAAAAAAGCTAAGATCTTAACGATTGTAATGTTGTTTAAGTTTTACCTTATTCACGAATAGTTTGTCTTGTGCTCTGATTTTTGGCTCTGAGTTCACCTCAAGATTGTTTGTGTTGAGTGGTATTGGTGTTGTAATTTTAGTTTAGTCGGTAATAATGTTGTAGTGGTGGTTTGCCTGAATACTTTAAAAGAAATTCTCTTGTGCAGGCTTGCGATCAAGGTTTGTATGTAATATTTCATAACATTTTTCTACGAAATGGCCTGACGTTGACGTTGCAGTTAGGTCCACCAACATCACGTGCTCCAGTTACCCCGAACTTGTGAAAAGTTGTGAACTCATTCGTTTCAAAACGATTTTTTTTCTCGCTGATTCTCTTTGGAACTATCTGGATTTTGAGACCGAGTTTATTTAATAGTCCGAATCGTATCTAAAATTCATTTATAGTTTTCGAATTGCCAAGGTACTGTTTTGTGGTCAAATGCAAATCTAGTTACATTTTGTTGCGTTTTGTCGAGTCAATTACATTAGGCTGGAGCAAATTCACAAATCAAAACGGCCGTAATTCATCTCTTGTGTAACGTGTGATGTAGTGCCATGCTGCATGTAATGTGGCTATTTGCTATCCACTATAAGTATTTTTTATCCGAGAAAAAGCACATTACAAAGCTGAAGTGTAAAGGTATCAAGCAAAATAACATGCGTGATATTTAAAACCAGGTGTCTCAAATTTCTGGCCAACACTTCAAAGTCGTTTCGTAATAGTACATCCTTTCCGCTGTCGTATTGTGTGACAAACTCACAACCGTCGGTACAATCACGTGATCATTGTGAATTCTTTAGTCTAAGCCAGGCCTGCACAACATACGGCCCACGGGCAACATCGACCCGCAAGAGCTTTTCTTGCAGCCCACGAGAGCTTTCTCAATTGCAGAAGATGTTGCAGAAGTCCGACTTCGGATGATTTATTGTCGTTTCAGAATTCATTCCAAACTACAACGAAATAAACTTCTGCTGTCCGCGACAAATTTGTCTTGATCAATTTGACCCTTCGGGCTTTCTGAGTTGTGCAGGCCAGTTCTAAGTTACCGAGTGAGTTCCGCAATCAGCACAGTTTTGCCAACTAAAAAGCGTGCCCTTGTCTGGTGTAACCTGTATGAAGTCAAAATCGCAATGTAGCAGCTGGATGTTGGTTGGATTGCTTGCGGAATTTGACGTTAGGATGTCAGGCTTGCAATTTCTTCAGTATACAATATTTCAAAATAATTGCCATATTCATGTGATTGTTTAGCTACATAAAACATGCAGAAATCATCATAGAATATTTTGAATGGAGAAAAGCTTGGAAAAGCTAACCACGTCACATTGCTTTGAAACCTGGTCATATCCAATGTTTTCTTATACATAGTCAGAAGGTTATAAAGTGAAGTAAAAACATTTAGATCGTAGTGAAGCTAAATTTATTGACCTGTCGACAACTTGCTCTTAAGCCAGTGTGTCTGGATTGACATTCGACGCCTCGTTAAGACAAGAAGTGAAATTAGAACGTGCGGTTGGGGATGGTAGCCAGGCGTTGCGTATTTCGTTGGTCATAAAAAAGTGGCGCAAGTGTTTCAGTGAATAAGTTAATGAACACTATCAAACTGTGCGTAACTTAAAGGCAGTGCATTTACGGTATGTAGATGGGAGACACATTTCCGATCTCGTGGAAATGACTGCAACGTGGCACTGCAGAATATCTTGGCACTTTCTCCACCAGCTGGGAGCAGTGGCACGAAAATATATGCATTTGTAATAGCAAAAAAACAGATAAATAACTTCCTTTGTTATTTAACCAACTTAACTCTCAAACTTTGCTATGCCTCTAATGCCTACGTCGTCCTTCTGCGGGCTTTGTATAACTTACTTGGATTTTGCTACTGTTCTGCATTGCAAATGCAGGAGCAGCTTAACAAACAAATCATGTAGTATTTCCAGATTAAAAAAATAATTCGCTCACAATAGTGAAAGCAATCCTACCTTTGCGAAGTTGCCTAAATGAACTACAACAGTGGTTTAGTGATAGGTTCTGTTGACAAAAACTTCCCAGATCGCGAAATCAGCCCGGTGAGCGTAAACCGTGACTGCCGCGTTGAAACGTCGCATTGCAACAGTTGCTGGAAGCTTGCGAGCCAATGTGACCTAGTAAGATCACATTTTCCAATTGGAAGTAACTTCAACATGAAAACTACCACCTTAAATTTCATTTGTTCCGTCACTGAAGACTTCACTAAAGCAGTCTAGTTTCTATGAGAGTCACTTTTGCTTCAATCATATCCCCAACAGTTACTGAACTTATATGGGCCTCAGCTGAACTTTTCTGTAAAAACATAGTTTTTATGCCCAATTTCTGATATTTGTTGCAGTGACTCATCGCAAGTATGACGGTTCCAAATCTTCAACCTATGTCAAAAATGGAACAGCATTTGCGATTCAGTATGGCAGCGGAAGCTTGAGCGGATATTGCAGTCAAGATAGCGTTTCTGTATGTGTTTGTTTTGTGATATTGCCTGTGCAACCACTTTATATGGAGATAACGCTAGCTTTGTTGAGCGATCCATTCGGTTATCTCGACATAATTTTAAATAAAGTCAGTTTTAAAGTAGTTCTTCGGAGAAAAGTTGAACCCTTCCAATGGAAACAATGCAGCTGAAACTACGACGCTAAGATTTAACTGCTTGGTAAATGCGTTACGGCTTGTGTCATTCATAGCTGAACATTAAGTGAAACTGCATTGACATTTAATCAATACTACCGCATGTGACTGGATGGCTTCTAGGAAGCAAAGGTTTTTCGACAGATCTTTTGAGTGAACGGCAAATTTCACGATAGCAACATAGGGATAGGTGTTATATTGATCTGACAACGTGCTTACTGTTGTCAAGTAAACCTCGGAACGTAGGATGTATGCTCTACGCCTTGTCATCGCACCTTGCGTAGGGGTCTGTTTGATTTTACGTATGAACGGCAAGGTAGGGGTTTAAGTATCGTAGAGTTTAGTTGCACTAAAACCGCTTTTTTGCACGTTTTAAGGAAATAGGAATGTGAGCTAACGTTTTTCGTAAGTACAAATGTTTCTGTTCGGCTCTGCAATGTAAACAGGATGTGTCCATCTAAAAAAAAATAACCAGAAAAGCATTCTAACCTTAGGTCTGCTGAAAAAAAATCGCCGAAAAGAATGGGACTAATGATTGAACTTACGCTGTATTCGCATCCATGCAAAAGTGCAACACTTGTGTGATTTTTCAATCCGTCGTTGCGGTCTCGCTTGGTATAATGTAAACTTAGCTTTGCTTCACGTACTGTTGGTTTGCTTTAGTCATACTGCTGTTTCCATTGTAGCAGATTTCATCAAAAACAACAACTGGATTCGAAGCTTCATGTTGAATTTTGTTAGTTTGTAACAATAATTTCCTTATTCTGCAAAACAATGCAAAGCATGACTTCTCGAGTATAAAATTTGGTTGCTTTTGTTATCGAAGCGGTGTGGATAAACGTCAACATCAGCATAGTTTTGTGCTAGTGAGCGCGCATTGAAATAAGTCTTGCTGAAGATTTTAGCCGAATTATATTTACATCACAATACATGCAACTCAATATAGGTTATTACATATGTATGCTGTGTGTATATATTTCGATAGACAGTATGTGCGAAATTCAGGCTTACGTGGCTGAAATGTCTTACAAGAACGAGCTGTAACAATATGATTCCACCTGCTGAACTTTTTTTATCTGGCTTTGTGTTGTATTTAAGATTAAGATTGTATTCGTATCACAGTTGTGATCTCAATTTTTGTAATCAACAGGTGGCTGGCATAGTCAGCAGAGACCAGATATTTGCGGAAGCACTCCAGCAACCGGGAGTTACGTTTGTTGCGGCAAAATTTGATGGAATTTTAGGAATGGGGTACCCGTCCATTGCTGTTAATCATATTACACCAGTGTTTAACCAAATGTTCTCACAGGGACAGTTGGCTAAGAACCAATTTTCATTCTACCTGAACAGGTATGTGTAACTTAAGAAAAAGTGCTTCTGATCTGGATTTAGCTTCTTTTCTGACCTTTTTTTTCTTTAAGAGCAGAACTTATTTGCCAATTAAGTAAACTGTACGTTTTCATGAAGCTGCGCTGCTACATCAAACTTCGATCAATTGCATACTTCTGTCGATTCTGAAAGTGCATTTACGCAAGTGATTCAATGCGTATTTCGTATTGCAGACACCCAAACAGTTCGGTTGAAGGGGGTGAGCTGTTTCTTGGTGGAGTAGATACTAGTAAGTTTACAGGAAGCTTCACTTATCACAAAGTTACTGTTGAGGTAAGCGTGTGAGTGCTGTCTTGTTGAAGTTGTGTATCTTAACATGTGATCTTGTACAAGATGTTAAGAAAATCAAGGTGTCTTTTGGATCATAAAGCTTCGTAGGTGTAAACATTCGTGAACACCAGAAACTGCGTAAAACTGAACCGACCCCAGAAACGATCGCAGTGCTTGCACGTCCTTTGGTGGGTGATGGCATATTTACTCACAGCATCGGTTTTGGCCCTTCAGGCAATTCCTTCCCTTAAAAAATTGTGCGCCAGCTAGTCCACTTGTGGTGAGCACTGTTGGCCACACCCATAGGATAGCGACCCAGAGCCCGACTAGGTGGCGTGATTACATCTCTCACGTGGCTTGGTCCCGTCTTTGGTGTCGAGCCAGCTGAACTGTAGGAAGTTGCTAAAAAAACGGAAGGTATTTCCATGCCTCCTGGCCTGGGGCTGCTGCCCTGCGACCCTCCAAAAACGAAAAACGGGCGGGAAAGTAAATGACATGTTGAGTACCATGCTAGAGTTGATGGCATTGAAAATAAATGCTTTGCATGGTAAATGGCATACAATCAGCTGTCCTACACGACATACGAAAACAAATGTTTTACAAAGATTGGCTGACGTATATGCTTAACGCAGGTAAATAAGCCGGTTAGTATTATCTTTGTCTTTGTTTTGCTAGGGTTACTGGCAGATAAAGATGGACAGCGTCCAGGTAGACGACAGCCAGAAAACAAGGTTGTGCGGCAAAGGATGTCAAGCCATTGTTGACTCGGGAACTTCTCTTCTCGCCGGACCTACGACTGAGATTACTGCGATCAACAAAGCTATTGGAGCTATACCAATCGTTGAAGGCGAGGTAAAACTGGTTTTCGCATGAAGAGTTGGTTGCGGCTGAATAAGAAGGCGTCGCTCTGAACATCTAAGATATAAAATCATTTTATACTTTATCGAGTATGACTCTTTTTTATATATTACATTTGTTTACTGTTCGAGGAATTGTGAAGTTGTTTTCATGGTGGAACCGATAAAGTTCCTATTGTGGGTAAGGTTGCTTATCAATAAATCAGGGTAACACCGCTAATGAAAAAAGCCCACACTAAAGTGTGCCATTTATTTTCACGGTTGCGACGGTACATAATGTAAAACTGTTAACGAACATGTTAAGTAGGGCTATTCATTTTACTCCCGATTCGGAAACGCTGCAAACGACTTGGCCAATTTATGGGGCAACAAATTAATCGGACAAACATAATCCACGAGAAATTAACAAAACAGTAGTGGCTACAGGTTACTAATTTTTGCTTGTTGCGGCCTGATGCAAAGAGGTGAGCTGATGCGAACTTAACTCATATTGCAGTCACCTGCCGTTGTTGCCCTTTGTTCCAAGCAGGGCTTCTTAGTTTATTGCTGCCGTGTGGAGAGATATTAATGTAACAGTTACATGCATTTCACACGTGCGATATAATTTGGATAAACGACTGTTCGGTTTAAAATGATTGTAGGTTTGTATATGGCAGTGTCAGGTTAAAGCTCATAACAGAGCTGGATGTGGAAATTAGCGCCCATTCACCAACAAGACGAGGCAGAAGATCAGGTACGCGTAAGATTCGGGCAATTGCTGTAATCATTACAAAGCATGGGCAATGTAACCAAACTCGCTCACGAGGCTGCCAGATCGGAAATTTAGTCCCTGTTTATTGTGGTGAATTTATCACAACACAAATCCGTCAGAGGTACATGTCTCCAACGCCAGCTTGCTCGGTGCGAAAACCGCCGGTTGCCAATCAGCGTAATCTGGTGCAAGTAAATATAACTCGTCAGCCGGCCTTTAGAAGAGAACAGTCTACAAATATGATCATGATGGTTACCCTGAACTGCCGCTCCGTTGCAAACAAACGTTTGTCGATTGCTGACTTCATAATATCGAGAGACGTGGACATCATGGCCCTCACCAAGACCTGGCTTGGTAATGACAACGATAAACAAATAAACAGATTTTGCATGATCTGGTACCACTTGGGTACAACATACTACAGGTTTAACGATCCTCAGGTCGCCGAGGTGGAGGCGTTGCGTTGCTTTTCAAAAGCAATCTGAAAGTGAAAAGTGGCAAAACGCACAGTTTCGATCAGTTCGAACATATGCACTGTACAATTGTCTTTAGGACACATGTGTGGACTTGTTCGTTGTCTACCGCCCTCCTCCTTTACGTGCGAACGGTCTGAAGACATCTGACTTTTTTGACGACTGGTCAATCTTTCTAGATGCATATATACCAAACTCTCGGGATATACTTATTACTGATGATTTCAATCTGCACCTAGACGTTCCCGATAATCCGGATGTAATTAGGTTTAATAACCTCTTAGATGTTCATGGCTCAAAACAGCATGTCAATGAGCCAACACACATACTCGGTCACACACTGGACCTGTTCATCGCACGAGACTCATCACGTCTGCTTTGCGATGCTGTTGCTGTTGTTGATCCCGGTCTCACGGACCCCAGCGGCAATTATTCTGGTGGCCACTTCGCCATTGTCGCTCTATTAAATTTCATAAAACCCAGTCGTCAAAGGAAAACTGTTACGTTTCGCAAATACGCATCAATAAACCTCACTGACTTCAAAACGGGCATACGGACGGCATTAAAAACTTGCCTACCCCATAACGACGCTGCGTCCCTCGAAATATATACACGCGCGTGTAGTGATACCATCGACTTGCATGCCCCGCTCAACACAAGTCGTAGCCATTCGACCAGACACAGCATGGTATACAAAAGAACTGTGGCTTGCAAAAACCCTTCGAAGAAAGCTTGAACGGTGTTGGCGAAAGACCGGATTAGCTGTACATCGGGCTATGTACAAGGATCAGTGCGGAGTTGTGGGACGCCTCATCTGGTCCGCGAAGAAAAATTATTATGAA
>JGI24022J15233_10001005_pt1 | contig 21502 bp, 9 predicted proteins | sample Ectturendosymbi2_FD_15233 | JGI IMG/M metagenome (IMG submission 15233)
ACAATGTTCCTTGAAATTTGCATGCAAATTCATTCCATGGTATTTGCATTAAGTCGACAAATTAACAAGCAAAAAGTATGCACAAACAATTAATCTCCTTTGCGCAAAGTTTTTGGAAAATATGAATCTCAAGGGAGGGTTTTAACCCTTGCAGAACCGCCACTAAACTGCGCAGTTGCGCTAAGCGTTTCGGGGCCCCGTTTGCCCTGATGGGCCTCGCGTTCATTTATCCGGCCCTACCTGCATGCCTACATGCCTAGTTGTATACGTGTAGAAGTCAGACTTCCACTTGATCAACACGTTTTGTGTAGGGATTGTTGTAAAAAATGCACTATGTCTAGCCCGGTATTCTATTATTTTGTACTGCATAGCAGCAAGATACCTTTGCTGCTTACGACCAAAGTTAGACATTTACGCAGCCTGCTGTTCAGTCAAGCACATGGAGTTAATTGCGTAGTTAGAAGTTGGAAACTACAAGCCTATTATGGGTATTTGCGGGAAAATATTTATAATTAATATGCAAAATCTGTTCATGTTGTGAATTAAATATAAATTTTCAGAATGTCTAGCCCCCTGCAGAAACATGAAGACCCCAATGGAAGAATTTCTGACGATGGTTCTTCCCAGGCCCGCAGACATGGGGGGACATTCGGAGGCAGTTAAAATCTTTTTTGTGATCCCCAAATTTTGTTGTGCTCAGAAAAGTTTGTTTTAAACAGATGATAAAAACAAAACTTTTTCCCTCCTAAAAATGTGCTTTGCCCCACAAACCTTAAAACCTGGCTACGGGCCTGATTCTGCCAAAATTGTGTCTGTAATTAAGATATTTTGTTTTGAAGGTCATTCGGCCTCGAGATGTAGCATAACGTCGAAAACTTTTTTTTATTAATCACCATTAGGGGGGCCCCTGTGAGCATTTTGTGAGGCCCAGAATTGGGCTGCTACGGCACTGTCAACAATTTTGTAGCAACTAGCAATCTATGGAAATCGTGGTGCACAGCAAGAATTCTCTGTCTCAATAGCAGTTTCAAAGAAATTGTACCATTTCAGCAGGAATTCCCAACTTAGGAGTGTGATGTTAAAAATCATTCAATTGGACTTCCGGAGTCGGAGTCGGACATAAAATCTGAGTGTTCTTAGGAATTCGACTACACCCAAAAACCTCCGACACCTACTGCACAACTCTGCTGGCAAGCCAACAAAATATTATGGCAAACCATCCAGCGTCTCCGCGGCACAAGCTCTAACATTGGTGGATACGTCAAAGACCACAACGGCGTCTTACTCAGAAATGAGAGGGACATACTTCGCAGATGGAGAGAGTATTTCAAAGATATTTTTATCCCAGTCACTCTCATGCCATCAGCCANACAGGAGGTACATTCGGGGAAGGAAAACATCATCGCTGCGACCGGTCTTCCTAGCTATTAAAACACTGAAGGTTCGGAAGGTTGCAGGTTGTGATGAAAGTTGTCTTGAAATGTTTAAAGTCTTGAACAGCGGTGTTCTTTACCTAACTCGTGTGCGTCAAGCTTTGTTTTGGGTGTCAAATTGTTTGGTGTTCTGGCGGGTCACATGGCACCGAAAGATTGTCAAACTGGTTGATCATCCCCATACACAAGAAGGGGAACGGGAAGCAATACACCAACTACCCAGGCATTTCTCTCCTTAGCCTTCCTGGAAAAGTATATGCCAAGAGTTTTGAAAAAATGTCGAAAAATTATTGAACCTGAGCTGGAGGACACACAGTGTGGTTTTCGACCTAGCCATAGTTTCGCATACCAAATTTTCACTCTCCAACAAATTTTTGAGAAATCTTGGGAGTATGCAAAATCAAAAGATGTCTACGCTTGTTTTGTCGACATTAAAAAACATTGCGACCGGGTCCTACACGAAAAGCTGAGGAACGTTTTGCGGGAATACGATGTTGACGGCCGCCTATGACTGGCCGTCAGCCACTGCATTCCCGCTCGGAAGTTTGTGTCTGTTTCGGCTGCGTTAAATCACAAGCGTTCAGTATGTGTATTGGATTTCGACAGAGTTTGCTATCCCCACTCCTTTTCACAATTGAATAGAATAGACACCCACAGGCGAGTCGACTAGAATGTCACTGTTGGAAGCTGCAGGACCAACCGTTTACTTTTTGCGGATGATTTAATGCTACTTGCATCTGAACGAGGTCTTCAGCATGCACTTGATCGTTTAGCAGCTGAAAACTGGAATGAAAATCAGCACTAAAAGATACAGCTATTATGCCTCTCCTAATAACCAAGTCAGTGCATGCTAATAGTAAGCAGAAAAACACTGCAGAAAGTCGAGAAGTTCAAGTACCTTGGAGTGGTATTTACGGGTAACGGAAGGTGGAACAAGCAGGTTAATAGACGGATTACTGAAGCAAACTCAGTTTTGCCTGAAGTTTATCGTTCTGTGGTCACAAAACGAGGGCTTTCAATAACCGCAAAGTTTACAGTTTTTAAATCGGCTTTTGTTCCGATCTTTACCTACGGTCATGAATCTTGGGTAATGGCTGAAAAAGTACTATCTCAAATACAGAACAAATAGGATTTTGCAAAAAGTTTACGGTATGACATTTCTTGACAAAGTGCACAGCTGTGAAATCGTAAAGCTTTGAATATCGAGCTGCTTCTCCGAATGGATAGATCTCAGCTACGATGGTTTGGGAACGTGACCAGAATGCCCCAAGAAAACTTGGATAGGCGAGTCCTTTTGGCTACATCCACGGGAAAGCATCCCAGAGGTCGTCCAAGGACCAGGTGATTTGATTACATCATCGACCTTGCTTTGCTCGTCTTAGCCAGCAGAAAGCCAGCAGAACTATCAGTGATTGCCGAAAACGAGAGGTATTTCGCGTCCTCCTAAAGCTGCTGCCCGCGCGAACTCACCAGAGGAAAAGCGGGTGTGAAAAGTGAGCGAGTGAACTTTCACCAATGTTTTCAATTGGAAAAAAGCCGGCAGCAAACATTCTTGCGGGCCATAAAGGTGGCCCATATTTACAGAAAAAGTTGCCCATACCTATATGAAAATGCTGGTGGTTTCTGAGAGATCAGCAACTATGGAGAGGTCGCTCTGCTCCGCTCTAGTCGTGGTAAAACGGGGTACGTGGCAGTCTACGGGTTGTAAGCGGAGTTTGCTGGACGTAGAATCACGGTTTCGCGGATCATGAATTACGATGGAAGAGAACTAGTGTCTGATTTACCAGCTACCGACCTTCTTAAGCTAGCAGCCTCTCGTCCAGAGGTGGGCAAACTTTTTCTTTCTATCAAAGAAAAACACTACACCTACTGCTGGTCAGTGTGAAAATAAATAGTGACTTCCATTGGCGGCGTCGCTTTTGCAATATTCAACAAATTGCCTGAACACACCAGGAGCCCCATCCGTGTCTCAGAACGAATAATGGTGGGCAAACTAAACAGAATAACTCCCTACTTTACTTACTATAACTCATTAATCCATCCTTACCTTACTCAATCCTCAGCAAGGTACGTGCTTCACGCGCAAACATACAGCCTCTCATTAAACTCCAAAATAAAGCTACTAAGCAAATAAGACCAACTAAAGCAATATCTCTGGATGGAGCTCTTAAACATCTTATGTTTTGCCAAACTTTTTACCTTATCAGTGGGCAAATTCATGCACTCTTATTACAACAAACTGCCTCCCAACCATTTTGGCGACTATTTTATTTATTCATTCTTACTCCGCAAGACTATCGACTTCTAAAACCTGTTTCTACCTAGGGTTAACTCTTCTTCAGGAAAATGTTCCCTTACATATGTTGGTCCAAAAGTGTGTTCTTTTACCAGACTGTATAAGTCTTCTGCCACTTTTACCTTCGATTGGAAACTTAACTTACATGAAAAAGGTACATAATTATGTATTTTAGCAACAGTTCACTTATTAACAACTAACTGCTGAGAGTTTCAGTAATTTCAAGTTTGTAATTTTGTTTGTTTTCTATGTATCTACTTATAATAAAGCTACTAAGCTTTTTTCTCTTTCGTTCCTGGGCTCATCGCATTTTTGGTATGAAATTACGTTGCATAGTTGTTTTTTTTTGTTTTGTTATTCTTTTATACCTCATCATTCATTTTTTCTTTTTTTTATACTTTGTTTAAACATTTATCGACCACACCAAATTTCCTCAATTAAATTCGATCCACTCCTTTATGTACATAGGCATGCTCTCTTCATCTATCAATTTACCTCACCGTGTTCTATGGTTGTTTGTTTGTTTTTCTAACTGTGATTATTTGATTTCCCACTGTTGCTTTTCAACACTTTGAAAAAGTGATAAACGGGGTTGGTTGACTAGATGACTTCCATGGTCTTTCACCAATCCTATGTGACACAGTGACACTCTCTGTTTAAATTGAATAGGTATTTTTCCATTGTCTATTCCAGTGTTTCCCATCCTTTTTTGATGCATTCCTCCCTTTGTTCATTTCGGAACTTTTCATTCCTCCCCTATTACACAAATTCAGCAAGGTGGCTGAAAGTGTTCAAACGTCATTTTTCCGATGACTCAGAACCCACGTATAGCTAACTTAACTATAAAGTGGAAATTCCTCCCCTGAACTCATGAAATTACTCCCTGGGGAGGAATTCCTCTCCGGTTGGGAACCACTGGTCTATTCATTTACTCTAATATTCCCTCACAATTGGTTTCCTTACTGCGCGATGGCTCTGTATTGTTTTTGTTTATTAGCTGAGACATATGAAACAAGCAATCAGTCAATCAGCCAATCAAATCCGTTCCATTAACCATAATCAGAGATTATGCGCCAACTCTTTCACGTCCTGAAGAGACCAAGGATGCATTCTATGACAGTCAGGCAACTGCATTCATGACAACCTCTACAACTGAACAGTGAACATCTACGGTATATGTCCAGAGAGATTTCAACGCACGAGTTAGGAATGATTCATGCCAGATTTCCTGGGAAAACACGGCGTCGAAAAACTATATGCAAACAGACAACAAGTGTTGGAAATATGCAGTGATCATCAGTTGCACACAATGAACAACTACAACTTTGTCGGAAGTTTTCTGAACAAAGTCGGTTGGCGCTAGCCAAGAATTAAGCAGTGGCATCAGTTTGATCTGGTACTGGCAAGAAAAGCTAACATTGGACTATTCAAGCGTTCGTGTCTAACTTAGTGCTAGTAGTGACTCTACTAGTGCTAGTAGTGAACATTTTCTCGTCTTGTCGAGTTAGCTACGCTCCGAAAAGATTTAATCCCGAGTCCACGAAAGATTTAATCCCGCAGTCCACTAATCCCGCAGTCAACACAGCTGTGATAAAGAGCAAAGAGAACACCCTTGCCTTCCGAAGTGGTTTAATGTCAGCCTGAACTTTGCTTTCCTTCATGACCTGTCTGCTGTCAACATTATCGACCACTCAAGCAATACTGTGCCACGCTGCAAGAGACATATTTAGAATAACTAAACATAATATGGAAGACTAGGTCTACGACAAGGCTGATGTGCTATTTTGTCTTCCGGAGGAGGATGCTACTTTATGTCGTTCTTTCTCTGAAAGGATGCAAAAGGTAAGAAGAGTTTTTGAAAAGACACGCTATGTTGCCAAAAAGCATCGGAACAATTTGTGCGTGTAGGTAGATCAACACAGCTTCCATTATGGGGGACATTTGCTTTTATGTATATGAAAAATAGGAAGGTCAAAAAAACGGAAGGTCTGCTCTTTAAAAACTGCACGCGGCATCTTAGTAACGTACAAGAGGCAAAATTAGCCACATGGTTCTCTACGCTCATTCAAAGCCATTAAGTAGTGAAACAATCGCTGGTATTCCTTGATTACCTCTCTCAGAAACCTGGACAACCTTTTAGCAACTGAGGAACGTCGGGTTGCTCTCTAAGTGTCATCTAGCAAATCATCAGGCCTAGATAGTATTCCAGCCGAACTGCTCAAGTGCGATGGTTCCCTTGTCCAGTACTTTGCAGTATTCTTTGCAAGTATGGAATCAAGGTTACTTTTCAAAAAATGAAAAACGTCAACATTGTCACTCTGTATAAAAACACAGGTGAAAAAGGAGATTGCAAGAACTACAGAGGAACTTTACTTTGATCGCTACCGGGAAGGTCTTTGCCTATAGTCCAGCATCCAATCTCTTGTGGAGAAGTTTTACCCTAAATGTAGTTTTGCTCTTTCCTGTAGCCATTGTAATATTGTAATTAAGGTTTGGCTGACTTAGAAAAAATGCATAAAGAAATTTGGTTAATCTTGGAAATGAAATGCTGGNTACAATGTTCTCACTTTCCTGAAACGTTTTGCTNTTCTCAGGAAACTTCTGCGGTCGGACATGCTGCACGATACTTATTTCCACTGGCAACATTTTGAGTTACCAATAGNTTTTTATTGTAGCAATTGCTCCAATATTTTATAAAAACATTGCTCTAATCTCCCCACTAATTGTCCGCCAATCAAGAGGCATAATGGTATGTTTTCAATGCCAAACCACAGGAAAGCTAGACAATATTTTAACCTTCCCCTCCTATCAAGCCCGCAGATGCAATACAACAAACCATATATTAATCTTTCCCTGAAGCTGCAGACTAGCAAAAGGCAGCACGAACTCGCTACTGCATTGAAATGCAAATGTTTTAACTCAAATCATTTTTCATCGACTGCTTGACCATATTTACCAGTAGAAAATGAAGATGAGCAATAAAAAACTTTTGTAATGCAGTGAGCCTAAAGCAGTGGGGAAGGTAATAATAACCAAATGTCAAACTAAACTTTTGTAAATGAAAGCAATACCTCAACTAGTTTAACTTTAAAGTGTCGGAACATACTGGTGCCAGACTGCGATCTGCCCAAGTCTGAAAAAGCTAAATGGACGAAAGCGAAATTTGAATCTGAGTGATCTCGTCTTCCGAAGACGCACGATTCTGAATGTAGGTCGAACGTAGAACGATCGTGAAGTGTTAAGTGTCAGAGCAGCGCAAAATACTTTGCTAAAGTTGTGTTTAGCCGTTCAATTTGAGGGCTTGGAGGCATAAACCACACGTATTGGTCAAAAGGATTTACAACACAAGGATCATAAAACAGATTGTAAATCTACTCCCTGCTGACTGCAGAGCAATGTTGACATTGTGGTCGATACTCCCCTAAACTGCTCTTTTTATGTGTGATACATTTTTCCGCTCCGCAACATAAGTAGATACTACCATGCAGGTTTTATACAACTGTTTAAAATGCCCTTTTTTCCCCAATATGTTTGATCAATTCCGACCTTAGTTTGGCCTCAAATGCGCTGTTTTCAGAAAACCAACTTATTCGAGATGCTCGGCATACACGTTACTGGTCTTAATTGCAGTTGTCTTTTACTTTCTTTTATTCAGAACTCAATTGCACTTTTCCTCCCATCTTTTTACAAATTTTATGCCGTGCAGGTACATGCATTGGCCCATGCCAGTCAAAGACACTCCTCTCTTAATTCTGACCACAATAACGCGAACTTTTATAGCTAATAAAAATATAATACCAATGCTTTCGAAATCTGAAGAATAGTTTAGTTTTGTCCCTGCAACTAAACAAAGTGGGCCATTAAAATTTCCACTCTTTGTCACTGGTCTGGCTAAGATTTACTTTGGAACCTGCGCTAAAAACGCAAAAAACTCAACCACTGCTAAAAAATTGGGAGATCTTCAGCAAGATTTTTTAGAGATACGGTAATAGTAATTTCATTTCTAAAAAATGCGTAAAACTGTTAATGATCCTTAACTGAACAACTGTCAAGTAATACTACTTTTTATTACCTGATTTATATAAAATTAACCCAAAGTACAAACTAAAGTGCAAAAAGCAAAGCACTGATTCTGAGTGTATTTGGCTCTTCTGATGTACGTACCAGTCGCCCACCACAATGTTTTCAAGTGCACACTTATGTTTTCTTTTACTTTTTTATATTGTGCATTCCTTGTGTGTTTGTTTCAATCTACGAAGAGTAAGCAAATTACAGAGCTTTGTCATTGGAAAACATTACTTGCTTATAAATGACAGAGAGCATAAGAAAGAAAACAGCTACTTGTAAGTAGACAAAATATATTTTCAAGGAAATATCAATAAGTACTCTATATTCACATTGTGTAGAGCAGGGGTATCAAACTCAAATTGCTCCGAGGGCCAGATGATGACTCATAAAGTAACCCCAGGGTGGTATTATGACGCTGACGCAACAATGGGGGTACCTGAACCTTACTAGAAACAGTTTTTAGATCTTATATCCCGAAAGGTATTGTGATTTATAGGCAAGTCGTTTCTAGCCGTCTCTACGTTCGTTTGAACGAAACTTGTTCACTCCCAAGCCGAGCACTTTAAAACACCGGTAATAAACTAAATAACGTAAAAGATAAGTTTTTGAAAATCCCCAAAAAGCATCGCGGGCCGCACAAAACGCCCTCGCGGACCTCACTGGCCCTCTGGGCCTCGTGTTTGAGCCCCTGGTGTAGAGTGCAATGCAGGCAAGCTCTTTAAATGAAACTATAGCCTTTACAACATTCGCAGAAAAATAAGCTCTAGTTTGTAAAAAAAAGTGCAATATTCAAGGAATCTAGATAATAAAACGCAGCAAAACGACAACAAATGTTGCGATATGTCATTGACGACAAATAAAAAGAATTGGTTATAAATCATTACACAAGGTTGCTATTATTCAAATCTGTGGTTCTAAGTGTTATTTTACGGATTCGAACTTCCAAATTTTGTTCTGTTAAAAATTATACACATGATTACCATTCGACAAAGCACCGGGTAATCAATCTTTATCAACCTTATCACTGATATAATAAAAGGTTAGAAGCCGTACAGATGAGACAAAACAAAAAAACAAATTTGAAAAACCACCTCAAATAAGGATTTGAAACAGCAAACCAAGCTTAAACAGCGGAAGTCCAAGATTTGAATGCAGACAAAGCGATATTCGAATCGTATATCGAGAATATAGTCCCTTAGAGTATAGGTTCTCAAAGTGCTCCGTACGGAGCCCCAGGGCTCCGCGAGAGAAACCTCGGGGCTTCGCGAGCTATTCGTTTTTTTTGTTTTTATTTGTAGAAATTTATTGTGGGGCTCCGTAAATTATGGTCAATCTCTTCATGGGCTCCATAACACCAAAAGTTTGAGAACCCCTGCCTCAGAGTATTTCCCCGGACACCCAAAAACGCTGCTTCATAAAGGTTTGCGTCAGCAACAACATATGTGTGGCGCAATGTCCCACGTAAAGGAAAAGAGTAGCCTTTTACTTTGTATTCTATGCTTTTTTCCGAAGTCGGAAAAACCGTGAGAGCACAAAATTGTAAAGTCCGATACTTAGATGAAGACAAAAAAGACTTTTAGTAAAAAACCCTGAATAGCCAACTTGAAGTGGTTGTGATTTGAAGTGATTGTGACTATCCTTGAACCACATATTAATCTGAAAAATTGACATTATCCAACTATCGGTGAGATGGAGTTTGCATGGAACGTGATTTCTTACCAAAACAGGTCGCTTTGTTGTATATGTTCTTGACTCTTATAAGGAACACGACACTGAAAGCAATTTTCTTTGTTGGTTTGGACAACTTGACTTAGGAATGGGTTAATGTTCTTCATTGCTACTATACAATCGAATGCAATTTTCATTTGTTTCAGTGCAAGAAGGCAGCTTACTTAGCAACTTAAATTTGGCGGCTCTTATGCAAATGCAACATAAGTACAGTAAATCTGCTTTTACAACCTCGCATTAAAACTCGTGCAGTAGCGTTCAGTGTTGGACGTAACGAGGAGCAGTAGGTTACTTACGCAACAATTCAAAAGATTTAAAACAGTATGAATTGGAAATTGTGCAAGAATGGGTGACAGCAAAAAGTTACTGTGCACAAAAACCGCAGAGAACCACTCAGAGAATCCCCTCATCAGGCACACTGTTAATCAAAAACTGCTTTTTTCTTTCACGGAAAACGCAACGAAGAGAGCATGTTGCGCGAATGCAATTTCCAAGCCAAATGCAAAAACTTATGACGATTTGATTGTCCCGTGTCAGCTCGATTACTTGACCTCTATGTAAAGGCGCATTAAAAACGTTTGTAGGACTCACAATGCTTCAAAGTTCATTCCTGAACGTTGCGGTAATCAGTTAGTAAAATATGGTGGTGGGTCCAGACGTAATCTTTGCAGCTGATTTTGTTTTTTTTCTCAGTCAGATGTTTGTAAGTTTACAATACGATATTTTGAAGCAATAAAATATCACATAAATGAAAAATAATACGCCTATTTTAAGGGATATGTTAGTAGTTGGACTACAATACTTTTCTAAAGTTTATTTAAAATTCATTAATTTTTTTCAAAGGCTTCGTGAGAATATCAGTTTCCAAAACTGTGGCGAAACTAAAACAGCACGAGGTTATTTTACCGGGCATGTGCATGTGCTGTTATGTTTCACGCACCTTTTAATCATTAACTTTCTATTTCAACCATTAGCAATGATGAAATAATTTTCATAAAAATTTCCCATCACGGGCAAAAACATTTAAAGAACATTGCAGAAATTTGAGAGTGCCATTACCTTCTTGACAATACTGTGGGAGCAATGTTTACTTCGAATTTTTTTCCAGAATATTCAAAATTCGTCCGATTACTGCGAAAAACGCAATAATTTGTTTCATTGCAGTTTCTCAGCTGCGGTAGTTTTTGCACACCAGTGTCACTGTGTACGTTGTTCAATTTACTACGCAGAAGCAACAAAATGACCGGAATGCATTTGTGGAAAGCTAAGTTGTTTAGCAGTTTAACGATTCTTTGGCTATAATCTAATCGGTTAGTGAACACTAATGGAAGTTTGACCTGAAATCGTGAAAATATCTTGTTCGTCTATAAGCAGTGGTGCATTCAGAGCCAACGTGCTCCCGCCAATTTTTGGTGAAAAAATAGCATTCGTTTACTTTTCAATCATAGGCGTAGTAAGGAGGGGGCGTAGAGGTCCATTTACCCCCAATTTATAAAAATATATAGTCATTTTGTGCCTTGAGAGGCGGTATCCCAAACAAAATAGTGTTATTCGCCTAAACTCAAACATGTCTCCACCTCCCCGAAATTTTTTGCCTCCCCAAACTTTTGGGCTGGCTACGCTGGTGTTTTCAATGTGATTTTTTGGCGCTTTTACGGCTTTTTTTTATGAAATTCTCAGCCGCCCTGACTGTAGCAATCCAGGTCTTGGTTTTGATAGAATGTTCCTTTCTTGAAATTATTTTCCTGCACAGATTCTTTTTGGTACATCACCCCTTTTTGCGAGTTAAATTCTCAATCAGATAATAACTTTTGTTGCCATTTTCAACCTGGCTGTGCAGGAGATGAATTTGAAAAATGGTATTTGCACTGACTCATTAGAATTGTTTTATTTTGAGCTTTGCAACGGAAACCAAAACAAATTTCCCTGGGTTGTGGTGTATGTATTCGCAATAAGACGCCAAGTTTATAAACCAAAGATGTGGTGACGTACCAGCAAGAATCGTGATTCAGTGGCGTCCTTGAGAAACGACGATTCTGAAAAGGTTAGCTGATGAAATAATTTCACTTCAGTGCCTGCAATTACCACCAAGTCATGTACAAAACGTCTGCTTACACGACTTGGCTCACGGCATTTGTGGTTAATTGCAGACAACGCATCTTTGCACCCGCGCCAAATTGTTGAGCACAGTGATAAATCTCTCGGTAAAACTGTTGTCTAGCCTGTGCATCCTGGTGAGACTAAATTACTACATTCTACTGGTGCTGTGGTTGTGCCAGCAGTGGCATCTTGACTATCATATCAACCAAGTCTCTCTGAAATGATATAATGATGGCGTTTTTTGCGGTAAAGCGTATCTGAAGTAATCTGAGTCTTTTTAAAATGAACTCGGAAAGGTTATGTCAATTCCTCCTCGCACCATTCCGTAATTCACAAACTTCGCAATTGACAAAACTTGTTACCACGGCTTGGAAGTTGAAAAAGGTGTTAATTAGACCTAAGAAGCCCATACCTAAAAGCTTTCTATACCAAGTCTGCAACCGAATTCAGCTTACACGTTAACAAAAACGAACTTACATCGAAACGTGAACGTAAACAAAATATTGTTCACCAAATCTTTGAATAAATGTTTGCGATTTGCTGAAAGCTTGCCCAGCTCTTTATGGTGTGTAACTTGAAACTTCTAGAAACAAACGAGTGATTCGGAAAACTTTGACCACAAAAACTTTAGTTTCTTTGAAAAAATGATTGAAGCTACCCCACAGACAACGAAAATCTCTTTTGAAAAACTAGGCACATTCACGTTATGCAGAATAAGCAAGAGAAATTGTTTTATACGTTTTAGATCTTTGATCTAATTTGGCTATAAAGGATGCTTGACTTCTGTGCTCGATTTGCAGGTGGAATGTTTAGAGGGGATCTACGATGCCTAGCAAAGTGGCTCCGATTCGATTTACTTAAGATCAGCGCTTCACTCGAGCGGATGAATCTTCAGCGAAAACGCGCATTTAGTTGATCGTTGGAGCGTTAAAGTGAGCAGCGGTAAATATTATATCAGGTGAAACCTCGAAAATCGACAGATTTTGTGGATGCTGACGCCACCAGTATGCAATCGATCACTTTGTCAAAGATGTTTCGCTCGGTGCATTTAATAGCGGCTGTGGGGGTTACGTACACAGCCCGCACAGGTCAAGTAANCTTTCAAGTAGCTGGAATTTTTTGCACCAGTCTTGATGGATGGCGATTGGNCTGATCCGAATCGAACAATAAATGTCTTCTCGAGCAAGGCCCGCAGGCATTCACGCTTGACGTGCAGCAGTTGCAAGCATATCATTCTCGGTGGGAAACCTTCGTGGAAAAGATTAATTTCGGGCAGTTTCGGCTTTCTTTCGTTTTTCTTTCAATACTACCCGGATGAACGCACGCAGCCAGCGCGGTTTTTTGAAAGCGCGGCGAAAAGCGGATGAAAAACTTTCCTGGAAGTACCGTATTTTCCTCTCAAGTGTTCTAGAAAATCCAAACTCTTATACGCACAAATGAATTGCAGTAAATACAGCTTTTTGACATTCTTCCGGGAAAGTTTCTATTCTTTCACTAAACTGCACGCTGGCGCTGGCAAATACCACTCGCAGACCATGAGCGCGACACGCGCTGACAACAGCACGCCGTTGATGGACAGCTGCGTGATATCCGAGTGAGTATCACTGCGGCGGCGAGCAGAGAGCATTGCGACTTGGCCTGCTTGCGCGCATTATAGCATATACCGTTTAAAAATTTTGAGTCTCTACACTCTGCCACAAACGCAGCCTTCTGATTGAATTCACACGAGGCACACTGCTACTCATACATCTTTTCGCGGCAAAGATTAAGACTGTGTTCATTAGTTGGGACTGATGGTAATTCGGGAATCTCTCAGGAAGGCGAATAATCATTCATTATTTTATCATATGAGAGAATATTAGTATTGGGCATTTTCTTTCTTCTGAATGTAAGTAGTAGCGTAAGGGTTTTTGGCAATTTGCGATTTTTTTGCGTTTTGTTAGAAGATAAAACTGTTCTCGTTAGATTTCGCGCTAAAAATCTTCAAAAACCGCAACAAAACGTGCCTATGCTCCTTTTCGAAGAAAGTTTTTGGTTGAGCGCAGGGGTCTCAAACTCAAATTGCTCCGAGGGCCAAATGTGGGCCTATAACTTAACCCCAGGGCCGCATTATGAAACTGACGCAACAATGTGTACCAGAACATTACTATTTACCAGAAACAGCTTTTACAAACAACGTTCACATCTTATTTCCTGCGAAAGGTATCGTGAGTTCTAGGCAAATCATTTCCAGACATCTCCACGTTCGTTTAAAGCAGGGGTCTCCAAACTACGGCCCGCGGGCCAAATGCACCCCGCGAAGCCATTTTGTCAATCATGAAAAAATAATATATTAACGAAAAATTTGTTGATTTGGTGGAATGCAGCCTTTCCCGAAACAATGACATAACGTAAGAAGTCCGGCCCTCGAACTATCATGTAACAGCATATGTGGCCCTCGGGCAAAAAAGTTTGGAGACCCCTGGTTTAAAGGAACTTGTTCACTCGCTAGCCAAGCACTTTTAAACACCAGTGAATAAAGTAAATAATCCAGATCTTAAGTGTTTGAGACCTCTGGTTTAGCGCGTATCACGCTAAAATGGTAACCCGGTGCCGGCTAGAAGGCGCACACTAGTAAAGCGATCTTCCTCTACTTCCTCATTACTGTCAACGGATTCACTCAATTATCTGGTTCGCTGTGAAAAAAGGTTGGTGACCTGTGCTTTTATCCAATCACATTTCTGATTGGCCACAGTAAGGTCTGCTAGAAGACCCGCCGTGCTTCTGTTTTCTCTTGATCTTCAGAAATATTTGACTCTGACCGGTTACTCACCGGTTATACTCTTGCGTCATAAAGGAAAAAAGTTATATCCAATGCAAACCACACTTTCAACTGTTTAATTTCGAAATGCTTTTGACGTACATGTAATGGCTATGTCAGTACACAGTGCCAAAATGAGGGGAAGAAAGTGATGCGGTTGCGGATTGACTTGCAAAGCCTTTTCAAGACGGGCTTTTCAAGAAAAGCTGGATATCTTCAAAAAGCGTCGGAAACTCCGAAGATAGCAAGCTTATCACAACCAGGAAAGAGATTCCTATACCTCATTTTCAAAATATTAATTAACTACGGGTGGTATCAATGTCTCAGACTCCGAGGAGCCCTCCAAATTGTATTGCTGGAATGGTTATTGACAGGACTTTTCACAAGTAAAATGCATTTTCAAATAATGATATCATTCAACACGTTTTTCTTATTTTATAAAGAAAACGTGTTAAGGCCGTATTCAACGTTTCCTTTAGAAATTTTTGCCGTGCCTACTGTCGCCATGTTGTTGTACGAAATAAAGATTAGTCAACATTTGTTTACGCGTTATTAGTTCGGGACCGCATCTCGTGTGTGTATTGTAACACAGACAATATTGCGATGCCACACTGCACGCGGGTTGTTCCAGGAACGCTCAACGAGGAAGTTATGAATGCCGGTAGGTGTGCGCGGCGCTAAACAGAATAGACGGATTAAAATGCGGCGTGCTGAACCGGGGTATAGCGATTTTAAGATGTTTTAGGTAGCTTTCCTTAAACTGAAACGCAGTGTTTTGCTCAAAATCTCGTACGACCATGGCCCATGNTAGTGTGGGCAGAATAGGGGCGCTGGCCTTGATTAGTTGTGAAAAAGCTGNACTGCATCACCGAAAATATTTGGCGTTTGTTTGTGTACAGCAGGGGTGCACAAGCTTTTCGCTATTCTCGGCCGTATTGCGTTTATTTTCATAAACGTTTATTTTTATGAACTACGGCCGCCAGTGAATTAAAGTTATTTTTATGACATTCGTTTAGGAAATAGGATTTATCCGATAATATCACATTTACTCGTGCCTAGAAATGTAATGGAACGTCAAACACTTCAATGAATTTTATTCAAACACAATTCCACACGACTGTGTGGCCGTCTTTCTACTACGTATCCGCACACAGTAGACAAAGAGTTTTTATTAAGGCACGGCCGCGGTAACTTACATTTAAAATAACATCTGCACGGTCGCATAAATTTTTATCGATACTTCATGCGGCCTACGATCGCAGGTTGTGCACCCCTGGTCAATAGAATGGCGTTACAGTCAATTTTCAAAATCTCAGGTGCACCAACAAATTTTCAAGGGAAGCGTTCTGAAGGCAGCATTCGAAAATCCGAATTTCCATACTTTTCAGAGAACGCTAGCAACGTGATTGCGCTCACCTTCGCAGTAGCAATTATATGCCACGATAGTAGCTGCACCGGATGGTAAATATCTTGTAATCATGCTACTAACGGCAAATCGTCATTATGTCACCAAATCGCATGTAAACGTACTGACTTGCGTGCGTGACCAACAGCACTGTTCGGGGTGTACCCAGTGGATGGCATCCAGGCATTGCGACGCATAAGTCTTTGATCAACAAATACAGCGGCTCGGCCAGGAGTTTTGGAAACAAACTCTATTACGATCGCGAGCAACAACAGCCTGCTGTGTCGAGACTGACGCAAACGCACCACGTGCACTTGATTCATATCAGCGGCGCGACTGAATTTTTGTTAACACTGAAACTTGTACCCACTAGCGTACGGAGGGGGGGGCACTGTGCCATGGTCCCCCCTCAGACCCTAAAAATAAAAAAATGTATAAACAGTACGCGTATTTTTAGGTGTAAATGCGTAATTTTAGGTGTAATTTGCGTATTTTTAGGTGTAATTTTGCAAAATTTTCCCGGGGGCATGCCCCCGGACCCCTCTGGAATGGTCGTCCTAAAGTTGATTTGTGACGTCACACGATTGTGACGAAAATTGCCCCCCCCGGAAATTTTCTGCGTACGCCACTGCTTGTACCGGCGATATTTCAAGCGCTTTCGATCTGTTTCGGCTTGACTGGCAATGCGTCTGGGACTGACCCAAAACTCGCCGTGACTTTTACCAGTGTTTCGGTTCTGTTGGAACAGAAGATCGACTTTAATGAAAACAGTAATAATCATAACAAGAAACCAAATACGTTTGGCATCAGATGAGCGTTTCTCCGATCCTTCGCGCAAGATCGAGTAATAGCGGGAGGTGTTTCCTCCAGAGCAGGGGTGCACAACATGCGGCCGTGCACATGTACTGTAATTNATATGGCGGCTGTGCATTAACAAAAGCTCTTTGTCGAGTGCACGCAGATACTTAGTAGAAAGACGGCCAAACAGACGTGCGAAATTGTGCTTGAATAAATTCACTAAAATGTTTGACATTTCATTATACGTATAGGCACGAGTAAATGGGATTTTTATCGGATAAACCCTATTCCTAAACATAAGTCATCAAAATAAGTTGAACTGACCGGCGGCCGTAATTCATAAAATAAATATAATGCGGCCGGCAATCGAAAAGGTTGTGCATCCTTGCTCTAGAGAAACTGCGACTTTGAACACTGCTTATGGCAGGAGTCACGTCCCAAAATTTGAGCATGCTGGTCTTTTGACGTTGCGCTCATTCCTTGAAACACATTGCATTGATTGCATTGTGTTGGCGACCCCTGCATGCAGATGGCAAATAGGGATGAACGGTGCCTCCAGCGCCGGAAATCTTTGAAATGTTGCTTAAAGCGTCAAATCTAAACCGCCGTACTGTACATATTGAAAATACAGAGTGTCAAATTAGCTTTTTTCTTGAGGTGCCGACTCAGTTACTTGTCGTCGAACTTATTCATACAAAATATTAATATTTCATTCGTTTAGTTCTGATCTAGTGTCTTTGCCAGGGGGGGGGCAAGAGAAAGGTTTCAACTCTTGACGAAGCTCAAATGTTATACAAGCCAAATTCTCAGTAATGCTTTGTTTAAATGGTGGCACTTAGGTAAAAAAACGCAATGAAAACTTTGACGTTTAATGAGGTGAAACACCTACGGTTTGTACCATTCAGAACGAATTGCGTAGAGGCAGAAAGTTAGCGATTTACATGCTTTATTATGCCCAGTCAAAGCGCGTATAGTAGCTTCTGCATAGCGTAGCTACAGCAATCAACGTAACGAAACGTGTAAATTCAGGAGAAATGGGGTGATATATTATACCACCCATTGCTTTACTGTCTGTCATGAAATTTTTTTACTTCTGAATGGTAACAGGGAGTTTTCTTTAATTCCTCTTGCTTTAGTTGAACTTGGAAAACACAGATTATGATCTGTTGGTGAGTTTTGATTGTCATCTTTATTATACGTTTACTCGTAACTACTTTCTCAACTATGGAAGTCGTCCATGCTAATTTTTCACACCGATTTAAATGTAACCAGCATCAAAATATTTTGACTGACCAATCTCATTTCGATTTTTGTGCAGTTGCATTGCAAACATAAAAAATTAAAAATGGTCCATTGGCCATAACGCCAAAATAAAAAATGTTCGAATAGTTGTTAGTTACAAACATAAAAAATTCAGAATGTTCAATTAGTCTTAACATGTATTATTTTAAAATCGCTGCAACAAATCTTTCATAATCTGTCTTAATTAAACCTCACGAGATGAGAAACAAAAAACATTTAGAGCTGTTTGAATTACTTCTTTATAGGTAAAAGCCGGATGTTAAATTTTGTCAAATTATTTACATACCATTCCAGTATACAAGGAACAGCATCTTTAATAATGATCCTCCTGCAGATAGCTCTGCATGAGACCAGATGTCATCGGGTGCAGAAATGCCGTAAGACAAAAACGACGATGCAGGGGGTAATTCCTCTCGTCAAGTCTTGTTTCTAAGCAAAAGAGTAAAGGTGCATGGTAGTACGCCTTTCAAACCTGTCTGGAGAGCTTGCATCATATGTGTGGTGCGTGTGAGAAGATTGAAAAAATAGGCACATTATAGAGCATCTTCATCTATTTGAAATCTGATAAAAATCCAACAGGATTTTNATTCATNTTACTGAAGGAACANATGAAAGCAAGCAAGAACCTCAACATTTTCAATCGAGACAACACTGAGACAAATGTTTGCCAAAAACAGTAAAATTCTATCCAAGCTTTGTTTGGACACAGAATTTCTGAGAAATGTTTACACAATTTTCATCTTTGAAAAGCTCCTCTCGTGTGAAGCGCTTGTGATAGGAAAGGTCGCGGCGATAAACAACACAGTTGAGTGCGTGACTGCTCTGCGCATGGCCAGTTAAGAAGACAGTTCCTTTTCTCAATCTTCTGCGAAAAGTCCAGCCTGAGCATGCAAAGTCTCGAGTCACCGCCCTGCCGTAGGAACTAGACGACTGCGACGGTGCAAAGGGAAAGTACGGCGCAATTCAGCCCTTGTTGATCACGTTGTTTGTGCTGAACATTGCTGGTTTTGCGGATTTCAACCACAGATAAATGTCAAACGCACTTCATTCTTGTCATGGTTTCTGGACATCTTCAGTAGCGGTATTGGGTGTTCGGAGTGTTCCGAACCTGCTTTTGATAATTATTTTGAAAGCAGCTACTCTAGCACTTACAACTTTAATTGGCGTACCGCTTCGCAGGTAAAGTTTGTGGATTTCGTTCTCCTCAGACCTTTTCATTAAGAACAGAGCAAAACTTCATATAACCTACCTTGGTTTCTAAGATTTACGTTGCCAATCGATGATGAACTTGAAAGCAGGGTTGGTAAATACCTCATCAGCACAATGGCGAGAGGAGCGGCCAAAGCTTCGTTCTTACGGACAAACGTGGTTTTGTTTATTTTTACAAACAAATTATGCGTCATTAACTATTTCCATTCTCTGCGTTTGGGTAATTTCAACTGTCAGGAAGGGAAGCGAGCTTGTGAAAGTGCACATGGAGACATTTTTATGTTTAAATTCCGGAATGTCGTACCACATCCAAATTAAGCCAAACTTTGGCCAAATATTCAAAAATACTCATAAAAGGCCAACAGTCTAACAAAATATTTGCGGGCAAACCACTTCTGAAAATGGCCAAATTTTCACAATTTGGCCGCAAAACACGCCACGTTCCCAACCCTGCTTGCAGGTGTCATTTGAACAAAGCCAAAAGCTTCGTGCGAGGAGACCAATTCTGCTCCGGATGCGATTGTTTCATTGTGGAAAAAGTATTGTTTCACCAATTCAAGAAAGATATCTATTCATATACAGACTCAGTGGTGGTCTGTGCATTTGACACCTTGGCCTTCAGTGGGGTTCTGCCTAATTTAGTCCAAATCTTATTAACATTAATATAGCTGAAGAAGACATTAATATTATGCAGACATAACTGAGTGAGTCATTGCATAACACATAACACGTGCAGCCAGAATAAATGCCAATCAAGCAGAAAACTCACATCGCACAAATCAACATGTATTCTGTAACTGTAGCCACAGCTGCACACAGAACACGAAAAAATCAACAACACTGACCTCATTAAGCTAAATGAGGTGCCATTTTTCCCAAACACGACAGCAACGGCCAATGGCGTAGCCAGCCCAAAATTTTGAGAGGATCCACACATTAAGCGAGCACCACCATTTGATTTTGGACACCACCTCTCGAAGTACAAAACAACAAGGTATGCTGGAAATTTGGGAGGGCATGGCCCCTTTGGCCTCCCCTGGCTATGCCTATGGCGACGGCCAGTTTTGGATATCTTGGTGTCCGGATATTTCGAAGTTGTTTTTGCTTATATTTTCCATGCGTGCAAAATCAGAGAGTTTTATGTCAGGATGTTCTCAGAACCCTACAGATGGGCTGTTTATTTCTTTAATCGGAGGTAGTGGTCTGCCCGTGAAGCTACTCAGCAGGTGCAGAGGGCTGGTGATCGGCAGTAGTGCTACCGATTCACCAAGTAGCCCTTCTTTTACAATTACTGACGTCTGCCTGAAAGTGAAAAATTATTTTATATTTTCTCTTTGAATAAGCTAACTTCAGCTAAAGGCCGTAACCGTTTTCTCTTCGTTTGCCGAAATCAGAAAGAAAAAAGAAGTCAAGCAGAAGTTGACCCCGTACGTTGTGAATTGTGGTGATCTTGTTTTGCTCATCTGATATATTGTTATTGTATATCTAATATTGTTATTGTATATCTGATCATCTGACATATTGTTATATATATATTGTTATTGTTTCATTTCAAAACTTACCTCGACCCCGAAACGAGATTCTGAATCCGCTATTGTCCTTGTGCGCATCGCTGAAAACGCTGACTTGCTAAATGAGAATCTTAACATCTACACCAGGGTCTCAAACCCGCGGCCCTCGAGGGCGTTTTGTGCGGCCCGCAATGCTTTTTGCGAATTTTCAAATAATTAACATTTACGCTATTTAGTTTATCCACCACTGTTTAAAAGTTCTCGGCTAGCGAGTGAACAAGTTCCTTTTAAACGAACGTAGAGACGGCTAGAAATAACTTGCCTAAACTCATGGCACTTTTCGCAGGAAACAAGATGTAAAAGCTGTCTCTAGTAAAGTTCAGGTCACGCCATTGTTGCGTCAGCGTCATAACGCCTTCTTCGGGTTACTTTATTAGTCTTCATTTGGCCCTCGGAGAAATTTGAGTTTGAGGCCCCTGATCTAAACTTTTGTAATGAAGAGTAGGTCGGGAGTTGGACACGACGGAAACAACTGATTTTTTAAATTCGTGGTTGGGCCTACTATTACGGTTATGGTTGTCCGAACATGGATTTCATGTGAGAAGCACATCTTTAGGAATCAACATCGAAAAAGAGTCCAAAGCAGGGCCGGATCCAGCCAGTAAGTTTAGGAGGGGCGATTTCAGTAATACAGGGTGTCCATAAAATCCTGCACACATTAGAAATTTTTATATCGCAAAAACCACATAAGGTAAAAACTTTACATTTTCGACAGTGAATTATACTACCATAAAGTTTGTTTGTTATTTTTACAGGTTATTTTATTGTTAAGATAAGCAAGAATAAGTCATT
>JGI24022J15233_10001006_pt1 | contig 21499 bp, 12 predicted proteins | sample Ectturendosymbi2_FD_15233 | JGI IMG/M metagenome (IMG submission 15233)
CAAAATTTTTGGTCCTAACGCCACTCGTTCTGTGGCAAAATGATTTCCATTCAGCATCAGCATATGTTTTGCTATCGAAGCAGAGATCCACGGTAGCATTTGTTCAAAATTATCCTTGGACTGGAACATTGATTTCAACGTAGGCAGTGAAACGGAAAATAAGTTGTATTGCGCAAAGCGTTGTCGCTTCACTAGAAAATGTATGAATAATGATTCAAATAACCTTGCTAAGGCGATGTTACGTGAAGAGGTGGGCAAAGTCCAAATTTTTAAAATTATGTTTTTTGACTAAAAGCAAAACTTTTGCTAAAAAAGTAAAAGCGTCTGATGGAAGAAAATGTGTTGGAAAAGCAAGCTTCAAGACAATTTATTAACCTTAAAAACGGGGGCATTTTTAATGCTTTGCAGCAATGCTGTTTGGAAGCTTTTGGAAACAGTAAGGAAGCAACTCCAAAAGCGAACCTTGAAACGAGCACGCCTAAGAGAGTGTGCCCCATGCACTGAACAACAATGTATATTGCAAAAGTTTGGAAATGCTCCATGATGAAAACGATACAGGATGAGAAGCAAAGAAGTGATTTATGTATTATTCTCACAAATGTGCTAAATAAACTGAAAAGTAATGAAAATGCAGCAAACTTTCTAGTTAAAAGTAAAACAATAAAGGGGTAGGACAGTTATGAATCTTTTATTCTTTGTTTGGTCTTCTGGTTGCCTAACCAAAGACCACCGCCAAAACAACTGTTATCTGTGAAAAATGATATGTTTGCTTGTTCGATCTTTGACCATGTAACGTCCATATGTCATTCTCATGCAATGATTTCAAGCAAGTTGATCTCGGAAAAACAAAAAATGTATGCAGTTTACAGATCAACGGCAGGAGAATAGTAAAGGAACTACATACAAATACGTGGTAAAATATTGATCACGATGATGTGAAACTTTTTTATGCATCAGCTGCACACATTATTCCTGCGGAGAAAAGATTGCCAGGAGAACTGGGTTTCACTAAAGACAACATTCTGCTGATTGTGATGTTATTCGCGTGCCATGTGTCAAGCAAGAATACTGCAAGCATCGAAATATAAAGCATCGGTGTGATCCCGCTCACGGTAAAATAAATAAAAATACAAAACTTAGCGCCAATCCATATCAGGGAAAATTTTCCGCTTCAGCAGCGAAAAAGATTCACTGAAAGAGGGATACATGAAGATATGCACGACAGCGATTTGCGCTAAGCCACGGGTTCTCAACCTACAGTCCGTGAACCTCTAAGGGGTCCGTGAAGGTGATTTAAGGGGTCAATGAATGTGATTTGAAAGGTAATGGGCTTTTTTCTGATATTTTCGCAAGGGTTAATAGGCTTTGTAGATATTTCGATTACTATTACGATGATGAAGACCTAATTTCAAATGTTTATTGCAACGTTTCTTCTTGAGGGGTCCGTAATCTTATTAAGATGTACTGGGGATCCGTGACCCACAAATGTTAAGAAACGCTGAGCTAATCAAAAATATACATCCATGTGTTTCCAAAGTTTCGCTTTGCAGAAGTAAATTTTCAAATTGATTTCACTTGTGGAAATTTCATTCTTTAATCTCAATATTGAATTGCTGGCGCAATGTGATATCAACGGCGTTTTAATTCCTATTGTGTCGGGAGGGAAAAAATCTTTGGATTGAATACGTAACGAACTTTTTGTCAATGAAGTAGATGTTAAAATGAATTGGTAATCTTATGGTTTAATGCTAAGAAAGTGTTTGTCGACGGAAACTGAACAGCAAACTCTGCAAAAACTTTTAGTGCCAAGAGTACTTTTGAATATTTGTGTAGTGACATTTAACAAACAACTGTCCTGAATTCTCAAGAAATATTTTGATGGCCAAATACTGTTAGTGATAAGCGTTATCGTTCTAAACGCTTTTTGACACTGCGTTGTCTGAATGTTTCTCGTCTGGGGAGGAAGCTCAGGGAGTCCTTGAGACGAACGCTTTCAAGGATGGAAACCAAGATTATGTCGAGACAACCTTTGCGGTAAGCGACTATTATACTCAAAAACGGGCAGCGACATCGTGAATCAAATTTATTTTCGCAAATTTTGTCCGCTACTGGTCACGTTCATACAGCACTCCTCATGCCGTGCCCATAACTTACGTGTATTCCCAAACGAGGTTTCACAGTTACTCGATCTGTTTCCTGGCTTATTCAGAACTTCTTGATAAAANCAAAACAGAAATGTTGAAGGGTGAAAATGAAATGTTTATACAAGCCTTTCTATTTTCGCAGTGGGTTAGAGCAGTCTGCTGTTACTTCCAACTGATTAAACCCGATCGGCAGACAAGACGATCGTGATCGTTTCGTAGAATACAATGGTAAAACGCTTGTATTGTCAAATCGACATGCTTCGGGCAAGATATATATAAATATTGTTTAATGCATTCATTCCAGGAATATGTTGATACGAATGATTAAATCATTCATCAATTTCAACCTTTAGACCAGCTTGAATCCTATTTTGAGCAAACAACATTAAATAAACGATCGGCACTCATTGTTAGGAAGTGTCTTGGAACAATGCTGTAAAAGTGCCGTTGCTAAATTCAGTGACACCCGTAATACAAACGAAACTTATTTTGTCTACTCATATTAAGCATCTTGCAAAGGTCAAGTTATCCATCACGTTAATCCAATAAGACAGCTCCGGAGGCTTGTTTTGATCAAAAACATGACCGAGAAAACGCGCGGTCTGTTTTACCCGGAATACAGAAAGATATCTTTGTAAATGCTTGTTGCACCCCGTATGTCTATAAATACTTACCGTGCAGCTGTTGTACACTGCGACCCATGGGAACAAATGATATTACCCTAGTCAGAAATCTGCTAGCCTTCTTATAACAAACAGTTTTCGTGATATTCGAAACACCAATGGTGCATAGCTCCAACAGTAATTTCTCATTTTTTGTTTTTTTTGCACAGTAACAAATAATTTATAACGACCACATATGATGGATTGCTACAGTTCTTCAGTATCATCGGTGCTTTTGTAATGAAAATGAGGACTAAAAAAATGTACTCCATTCTCTTCTGGTAACAGCTGAACAACGTGGAGCTAACAAATAATTTATTTCCTATAAAGCACATTCTTTCACGCAATTAAAGTTTATGGCCCTTGTAAAGCTTCGCATAATCATCATCACAGCCTATAGTCCGTGTCACTAGAATCTCATCTTCCACCAGCATTGCATCAATCATGTAAAGTTAATTACTTCAACCTTGTCTGACAAAGCATGTCGATAAAAAGGCATAGGTGACATTTTCTGCAGTTTCGGGAATGCTGCTAGCATTCAGAAGCACATTATATCTTTATATATAAACATTTGAAGAGTTTTTAAGGCGAGATTGACATAAACGTTTACTTTTTTGCTGGTATCAAGTGAATATTGCGCTTTCACCCTTCGCTTTGAAAACGGCCTTAAGTTTCTGACACCACAAATCCTTTAAGTTAATTACAATTTATAGCAACTGAGAAATTTTCGAAAATTTGCGATATACAGTAATCTTGTGCATACTGTATTTTTGACAGCATTAAAAACTGTACTCTTTAATAAATGAAACGACGCCGATGCCGAACGTTCTGAGAGATACTGGCCGATGTGGGAGAGATGCCAGAGAAACCGCTGGAAATTGCATTCAATATCTTGCTTTATTGCACTGCCCCAAATGTTTCAAGGCAGTATTTTCATTGAGGCCTGCCAAGGAACAGTCAGGCTTAACACCTTGCTTTCTTCTTAGTTATGCTTCACTTTTGATCAAGCCCGCTGCACTCAGGCACAGTTGCCGAGAACGCGAAAAACAATTTGCTGTAAAGGCCCTTCCCCGTTGAACCCTGATCTTGTTCTTTGTTTACAACGCAATGCATTTTCCGAAATCCTGGGCAACACACAGTGGCTCTTGCGTCAGTAAGAAATTTGGCATCAACTAGGTGATCCAACAGGCACGGTTCCTCTTGATCACCATTTGCCCTGTCGGAAATAATTGGCTTTAAATAAATCGGACTTCCACAAGAGCCACATTCGACTTGGGTGTCTTCCTGTACGCGAAATGACGCTGAAAGTAAACGCAAGATTATAGACAAATGTTTCCATTTGCGTAAGTGGAGTTGAAGCAGATTACCCCTCATAGTAAACCAACCTCTTTGTATTCTGTCTGACAGAGGTGGGAAACGAGCGATCTGTTTGAAATAAAACTTGCTAAGATTAAAGTCAGAAGTCGATACATTACTGTCGACATTCCAGTGTTGCTAGCGAGCGAAATTGCGTCAGATAGCAGGACTCGAAGGAGAATTAACACTGAAGGTTGTAGATTTTCTTCAGCTGTCAGATCCAATTAAGTTATTGATTGTGGGTCGTGTGCGAAGATTTTTGATCTGGTTCTTAAACGACGTGCTAGCGCTTATGTTTCGAAATTCCACGCGATGAAATAATCGTCAAATAATGTTTGCGATGGTCACGTTTGTTCCAATCAAATGTCCGGATTTGATGGGCTGGGCTAAATTGCACGTCGAGACCACCGACAATGGCCGACGTTCAATGTCACTTCTACTCCATTGTGATTCATCGCGCTAACAAATATTTTAAGACAAATAAAAGCACGTCACCAATTTGACGTGGGATTTACGTGTATACGCCACGAAAATGCAAGTCATATTTCGGGATAGCGCTCCAGCTTGCAAAATTTGTCAGTTGTAATTACTTTAAATGAAATGCCTATAAAATGTAGGATAACTTTAGGGCGCATCTTCGTTCTTTTTAGAAAACAGCTCAAAGATTTTCATGCGCGTGTACGTCTCAATTACGGAAGCCGAAAAAGGAGGGATGGAAATAACACATATTAATTTTGCTTTGTGCCTAATTGCCTTTCTGTGACTGACAGCCGGCTTAAACGAAAAGACAATAAAGCTAATAAATAATTCATCAGTTTTTTCGCATGCAGTCAACAGAAAAATAGCACTTGATCTAGCTTAGCGCGCATTTATAATTGACTTCGAAAAGTACGTCATAAATACGTCAAGCCAATCGTACTATCTTGTCAGTGTTTGCTTACTTACTGATGCAAAGCGACTGCAAAGAAAAGCGACCGGACTAAATGCAGCATCGTGTTGCATGGTCGCATTTGAGCTAAATGTTGCATAAAGCAATCATCAAAGTTTGGACTTTGCTGCTCTCTAAACGTATGGCTAAAGTGCAAAGAAGTGCAGGGAAGAAATATCAGCAGCTAAACTCTTTGCTGCTCTGAACTCCACAAAATCATTCAGATTTCTTGGCATTTCGACTGCATTAAGTCGCTGTTTGAAAGCCATTACGTGGCGTCCCTTGATAATAGGAATAACGATTTATAATGAGCGCATTCAGCAATAACTAAACATCCGGTGATCATTTCAACTCAAGATGCTTAGAAACGTTCTCTAATCGCAAAGTTTACGTATACGTTGCGAGTTAATAGCAGGTGTAAACAAAAGTATTCGATTTATTTCTGATTTGCTCAATCTCTAAGCGGCATCTTTTCTCATATTGTGTAATGCATCACAAGCAAGCGCTTTTCGGCACCAAATACAGACACTTCTCGGTTTGTAAAGTTTCAACCAAATGTTTTGCAGGCATTTAGCACCTTGTCTGCACTTTGTTCAGTTAAAACTAAGAAATGCCGGTTGGAAACCATTGTTTTCTCCCATAAGTCACAAAAATACAGGAATGCTAAATGCATTGCTCTGGTGATACAAATAATAAACTTGCAGATGGAAACGAGTCCAGCAGGCACTGCCAACTGCAGATGAATATTGGCATTTCCGCTAGTTGGACATCTCAAAATAACTTTTCCATTGAGTTCCGCAGGTTTGGACACTCGCAGTGAGGGGCAATTGAGAAAACTTAAAGTTGGCAGGATCACGAAAATGCTACATTCGAACCGACCACAGTGAAACTTGCCGCGCCGTCCTTGTACTGCGCGATAACGACTTCCACTTATCCACGTGCGCTCTGGTCAGCTCAGAAGAGCAGAAAGCACGAGCTACGTGATTACAGTGATGGACGAGCGTCGATATTTTTAACCATGAGCAGATTCAAAGCCACAAGCACCTGTGTAATTGGTGGGACTAATTGACTTATAGACCTCTTGTCACATATATGCTTGAACCTTAGTACCGTCGTGGTCGGAATGTTGTCGTAACAGACTTATGTCGAAGATCAGTGGCTGGAGCGAGGTGGGCGTGACACCATACACGGTTTAAACACGAAACTTTACATCAGCAGTAAGCCATGCCAGTATGTTTCATCTCAAGGAAGAACTGTTTAATCTGAAGAAAGACTTTTTCGCGCAAAACTGCAAGTCGTACACTTCAGTTTATTTTTGTTTGATATTTTTGTTTTAATGTTGCAGCACTTCTTCAAAACTGAACATCATGCCACGTGCTTTGCTGGAATAAATGTTTATTGATATGATTTTTAAACAGATTCTTGCTATACCCGTCAACAATCAACAACAACAATCAAGAATGTCATTAGGAGAATAAAAGCCCAGGACAATACGAGGACTGAAAAGATAATACTGAAGTGCAACTGTTCAGTGGCTCATTTGCACCTTATTGTGAAAAATATTTCGTTGGCGAATGAGTTTTGGCGTCTAAAAACAACTAGTCACAAATACATTGTACAATAAACAAATATTTGAAAGGTTTGGCGTGCCACTTTTTCTGCGCATAAACGGCAACTTCCTTCTTCCAGAAAAGATAAAACAAGCAAGGAAGTTTCGTTATACCCGATGTACTCCCTTTGAAGGACCGCAAGTGGCCTGCGAGCGTATTTCCGCTTATTCTGCGCCGTAGACTTTCGCAATGAGACTTTCGCAATCCGCTCTGTTGGTAACCCACTGGTAGCACCATGCGTGAAGATCGTCGAAAAGAAAGGCTGAACATGTCGCAAGTGCCATTTTCAAGCCTTTGGTATGACCCGACCAGGATTCTAACATCCCATGTTCGGCGGCACGCGCTAGGCCACTTCGCCAGTGAAAAGATAACGATATACTGGCAAATCTAGTAGAATTAGATTTTAAATTGGTGAGTGAAATCACATGAAAATCTGCTTCTACGGTAAAAGTGTAAGAAGCTCTTGTAACAAATTTTGAGCACTCTAACATGCTTCTAAAATAGTTTTTATAAAATCGGTTTGTTTTTATAGAATCGATTCTTCTAAAATAATTTGAATAAAATCGACAAGAAAAAGAGCTGTGATATTACTGTTCACTTGCAACCGAAAACTGGTTGGTGATGAACAGCAAAGTTTTTCTGGAACACTGCTGTGCCGAATTTTTTCAGCAGCATGTTAAGCAGAAAGCATTACTGTGGTTTATTGTGCAACTGCAATTATGACATGAACTGACCAAGCGTGTTTTGCCCAATCCAAGGTTATAGAACTCGGTGCGTTAGATATTACAGCAAATGGAAAAAGCAAAACAACCTGTTGTCTTGGTGTTGCGAGGGGGTAACATCTTCAAATTTCAGCATGAGTTCTGAGGGTTGTTGAGTAATAGGTTTGACAAAAACATTTCCTGACGATACCACTTTCTCTCTGTAATCTGCTGGCTCGCGGGTCAATCTGCTTTTAAGAAAGATGCATAATGAATGATCTGATTCTATCACAAATTAATTCCTTGCTAGAAGTCTGATGCTCGTTGATAAGCGTTTCCACAGATTAAGACATACAAGCATCGCTGACCATGCCACTAATTTTAAGAGACTACACCGCACAATACATTTTGTTGTGGATGGCTGTAAAAATAGCTCCGCTGAGCCAGGCACGCAAAAGAACGAATAAAGTGCTGTAGTTAATTTTCTTTTGATTTTTTAACAACTTTTGCTTCGCAAGAAAAATACAAAATAAAATTACGCAAGCCACTTGGCTGTAAAATGGTGACCGACTCTGTGACGGCAATGTGCGAGGACCACATAACATTGGTGTTGGACAGCTTTAAATGGGAAACTTTAATGAGTTTTGCCTCACTTGCATATTTGCTGTGTTGGATACTAACGCATGCTTTAGCTCATCCAAAAGTTTGCTAAAACAATCTGCCTGAACGTCTGTTTAAAAAAAATTCTATTTCAAAGTTCCCTTGCTGTTGCCACTCATCTTGGCATCAACATCAACACCGCAGCTCTTCAGAAATGTTTTATTTTGATAAAGGTCGTTACTTTTTTATTTTACTTCAAATGCCAGTTTTATAGGTTTTTAGTGTTTTTACTCTACTTCACTATGTTCAATTTCTTTTTGCTCGCGTTTATACTCTCTTTGGCGTGTCGCTAGTGGACAGTAACGCCCACCTCCGCTTCCTTGCGCCGGGGGCCACGCGGCTACTTTCGTAGTAAAGACTAAATTGTTGACGAGTCAATGGCAACACCGCGTGCGAAGCGTTTCCTCACACCTAACTATTAACACCGAGCACGTGGCAGGACCGGGCAAGTTCCGTCTTTTCAAGTCTTCGGCACGACCAGGCCGGGAATCGACCACAGTCCATACCAGCTTTGGTGGCCCGTGCTCAACAAACTGAACCACTTGAACGGCGTTCCAAATTTTATTTTCCCCTTCTGTTCATAATGCTGATAGCCTTCGGTATTTGATAAAGGTATGACTTTGGTAACTGAGTTTGACGCCAACACTGAAATGTTTAGCCACACAACTGGAAAACGGACTGTTTCTTGTTCGTAGTGTTGCTCGGTACCGCCGCAATTTAAAGAGCAGGTTTTGCTAAAATCGAATTCGCAAATGCAATGAGTAGCTTTCGTAACCTTGCGGAAGAATGTTCCGTGATATGTCAGTCAAACTGATAATATTGCAGGTTATACACATATCTAATGCCACAGCGTTGTAGCTCGTGTTAATTGATTGCACTTTGCAAATTTTTAATCCAAGACAAAAGCAAAGTTGATCTGTGAGAATAACGGGAATTTTTTACTTTTCTTTTCTGGAAAAAACTTTTGCCAGTTTCTGTCGGGATAGCGAATATTTTAATACTGAAAAATAGCATCGTTGAGTAAACCACACTATATTTTGCATCTGATAGTTTCGAAAATCGCGATTGGCATTGTTTTTCACAAGGACTGATTTCTATTTGAGCAGCACTATTCTCACAAATATACACTGCAGGGGATATATTGAAACTCTAACTGGAGACATTATAGAAACGTAAAAATAGCAGCAAATCGCAACTATACAAGGAAAAATTCTTGTAGTGAAAGACCTGAAGTTCTTAACATTTCTTAATAACTTTTTTGAAAAACCTCTTACAAATTAAGAGCTACATCAAGACATTTCTTAACTTGTTGCACTTTTTATCTAACTTCAAGCAGCTGCAAAGAGGGGTAGCCTAGTACGATGAGTGTCATTGGTTGTCTGCGACACAACATAAGGCTTAAGCCGATTGGTTCTTCACTATAACTTGCATAGGCTAAACGTCAGTGGGCATTCTTTTATTTTCACTGATTTACTGTTTTTGGATTTGGAATTTTTTCATTGGACAATAATAGAAAGGTATCGCTCACACAAAGATTGCTAGGATACTTGATGGACGATGTGACGTGTAAAGAAGCATGAAATTTTCCTTTGTCACTAAAGAGGCTTAATGCAAACGAGAAGGCACGAACACCTTGGGTAAAACCCCCTACAGTGACGGGTATGCTTGTTGCTGACCAAGAGTTTCAGTTTCATCAACAGGGAACCACCTACCTTGTGTTCTAATTAATGAAGCGAGGAGCATTGGGGAAGAAAATGCTGAAATATTCCATTGATAAAATTGCATCGAGACAGGAGAGCAAACGTTTGCGCAAAGCTCAGAGGTTGTCCTTTCTCTTATTCTAAGGGTTTCTCCCGTATTGAGAGTTCAAGGGAAAATCGTTAGCATAATCAAAACGAGTTCCAGCTCCTGTATGCACAGCACATTAAACATTTTAATATGATGATAACGTGGCACCTGCCTCGGTCAGTACTTGAGTAGAAGTGTAAACATGGGCGTCGGAAGGATTTTTTCCAGGGGGGCCAATAGTGGTTTTTCTAGGGGTATAGCCAAAAATATTTTTCCGGGGGGCCAAAAATGGCGAAATTTCTTTTTAACCACTCGGAAATAAGAAAACAATTAAAAAAAAATATGAAAAATGTCAAATTTCAAAATCCATCCGACGCCTGTGAGTGTAAGCATATATACTCTATAGTAGAATCTCGTGAAAGCACCTGTTTGTTTATTGTTTCCGCATGTGCAGAAGCAGGCATTTAATAAGAAAACGATAGAAGCACTTACGTTTGGATGCAACTGTGCCAGTGAACAGTTTAACGATTGTTATCACTCTTATTACTTATTTTCTTAACATATCTTGGTTGTACTTTAACCACTGCCAGTAGGAAAAATTTCAGCCTTTCGGTTTCGCGGCCTCTGGTACCTGTTGAGAAATGAAGCAACCAACAGATACATTGCCATTCAAACAACACTTAAGCAGTGACAAAATGTCCGTGAATTGTTTACATTAGCAGCAGAGCTGGCCAGAAAGTGGAGTGGCGGAGCCAGCTGAGACTTTCTTTAAAGAGGAGGCGGAGTCCTAATAATTTCGAATGCGCGGACTTCATTTTTCAGTCAACATGCACGTGTGCTTCTGTAATACTTAAAACATTGCTGAGTATAATCTTGTGTTATTTTGTAAAATTTTGACCTCAAATCCGCTCCGCGTCCTCGGTGCAAAGATGTTTGTAGTTGGAACTGATTCGGGGTCAAAAAATAAACCTCTGTCCGCCTTTAATTAAGAAGCGATACGTTGGTCGATATTGCCTACGCAGAATGAACCATAACTTGATTCGTAAGATGTAGGCTTAGACAGGGAGGTAACAGGGATCGTAGACTCTTATTTTTTAGGATAAAAGTGTGCCAAAGTGTGCCATAGAACAAGCAGAGCTTTATACACCTGTCGCAAGCCGATGTGTTTTTTGTGATATTTGGGTCAGATCAAGTAATAATCGATCAACTGTTTATGCTGTTCCCTGAAAGTTATTCACGAACGGATTTCAGTTCAGGTTAATGACGTGTTTGTCTTTCAAAAAAAGCTCGATTTAGGGAGCCATTTGTTGAAAAACTTTTTCCTAGTTCTTGCGTGCTCAGTAAAACTGTCTGCTATTTACACTGGATTTCAAGATAACCTGGCGTTTTTCTAAAGCCTTTTAATTTTAGAATGAAATTGCTTCGGTGTTTTGTTCTGAATTTAAAGCTTGGCATGGCAAAGGTGCATGATTTAAACCTGTGGAAAAATTTGTTGTTTGTCCGATGTCTGTTTATACTTAAAAAAGTTTAAACCACCTTGTATACAAATTTCGAAATTCGAACAAATGTTTCACATTTCTTAATCGCTTTTTTGACTAAAGAAGCTTAAGTATTCTGTTTGAGCCATTTTATTTATTTTCAAAATAGATCTTATCCTGCGGATTTGCCTTCATGACTAAAATATTTCAGAAATCGGCTGATGGAAGTCATTGTTTAGGACTTTGCAAAGAACTTAAACAGTTTCAAGGGATTCAAAAAGAATCATGTTAAGCAACAACGCCAAGGCTTATGTAAAGTAAATACCAGCGAATAATTATTATCCAAATTAGTTTTCGCACAGCACTTGTCGCTTTTTGCATGGAAAGTTATCAGCGATGAGCCAAGTCGCGCTTTTGTTGTTGACGATTTCTCAATAACTGCTTAACTTCATCCACTCTTCCTAATTTTTGTTCAAGGGTTATTTGTGTTGTCTCCTGTTAACACGGTTATGGTTGAATCTTCGCAATGACTCGATGTGCGACACTTCAATGTCATTAGTTCAGTGTGAACTTTTTCTTCCTTACCAACACCAAGCACTGCTGGGCCAACATCTGCATTAGCACGATGTAGCCTGTTCAAGGAATTGAACGTTCCGTACGCTTCGCGCAACTACAACCCGCGAGAGAGTTGCAAGGCAATCGAACTAGCGTGTTACTTCATTCCGGGCCTTACCTGAAACAAGGCGATCAAGTTTTTTAATGCGCTTTTTCACTCACCACTAGTCTAATACGTCAAGCCGCTAACTATGTCAACATTGAAAAGTGCGATTACCTGTAAAGATACGTAAAATTGTGTACAGTGCTAAGAGTGAGAAAGGCTGCACTTAGGTTTTGCCGTGCTTTTAGATTCAAGATCTTGGACATGTTTTTTCCGCACGTGCGAAGAAAGCTCTTCATGGCTGAACGCAACAGCAGCAGTCTGTGCAGAACGTTGCCAATGAATTTTTTTAGTTTTTTGTGAAGTGAACAGCAGATTACAACAACATTTCCTTCATTTCAAACTTTTTGTTGCTGTAGCCAAGGCAATACTTATGTACTCCACGTAAAGGCAGTGCCTGGTGCGAAAACGTGGTTGGACGTACAGTCTAATAACGCGTTTCTGCTAGATAAGTGGAACAACTGATCAAGGTATTTCATTTTTCAAAACCTTTTATTGAAAATAGGTTTGGTCAGCTTATTACTTTGGCGACCCAGCTAACAGCGCTATTTCTCCTGTGTCTGTTTTACCTTTGCGAGGAACGTGGGGAAGGTGTAAAGAAATCAATGGATTTACTTTATTCTCAATTCCGATTCGCTGCAAGATTGCAAAAACGCTGAGGTTAGGTACGTTGACAACTACTGACTGTGAGACTACCACCGTTGTCAAAAAACTTTTAGAGAATTGTTATAGATCATCGAATTTTGCCAATCTTTAGGAAAAATATCATTGCGTCGTAGAGCTTTACAGACAAATATAATGTAACTAGATGAGCAAGTGTCTTCATCATTTTTTCCCACTGCACTTGGAAAAAGCAACTCAAATGCGTTTACGTACATTTTTGCAGCACTGTTGCAGTGACATGCAAAAACACATGCACAAACAACTGTTCAAACGCATGAAAATTTGTCTCAGTTTATGTTCTCCTTTGCACTGTCTTTGACAGAAAAGTTTTGGTTTAAAAGCAGGAATTATCAACAATCTGTTTTCTGCTCTAGAATGGAGCTCAACTTGTTTGAACAACACACATGATACAATAAAAGGTTACAGGGCAATGTTCCGACCAAAACGTGACGTAGCTTTTTGAAAACAATACATATTCGTATCTTTTTATGACAAGTGCATCATTAGCAAAAATGTTGTGTATCTTTTCTAGGCGCAGAGCTTATTTTTAAGTTAAAGAGAAACAATTTTTGGTTCCGCATTTTTTGGTGATGGCTCGCAACATCTATATGCACATAATAAAAACCGATAGAATGATTATATTTGAGTTATTGACTGAATCATTCCTGAACTGTAAAGAAGGAAAGAAGGAATTGAGTTTACTTAAATAAGAGCTGATGCCTATTGGTTGTTTGAAATATAACTCTGTTTAACAACATAGTGGCTGATTCTTTACCCACAACAGACGCTTTTCGATAGATACTGTAAAGAAAAGTTACGAATTATTTCAACCGCTGTTTTTAGCAAAGCCGTGGTTTTTAGCAAAGCCGTCCATACCCCTCTTTTGCTCGTTAGTTGTTTTGTGAAGTCAAAAGAATACGTTTTGTTTTTCAGGTAATAACTGCCAAACTCAAGTTTTTGTGAAGCTTAAAAACTTTGGCTTTTAAGGTTTTAATAATGTAGTTCTGCTTCCGACTTCAACATTGCTTTGCTGCAAAAGCTAATGTCAATACCTGGTACTTCTTTTTACGGCAGCAGTCTGTTCGTCTTGGATGCAATAGCAAAGCAATCAGGGTAGATATTGTGCAGAAACAACCAGTTCTCTTGTTTGTTGTTGGCAGCAGACCTCAGATGTTTCAACCTGCTGGCAAGGCGTTTTTGAATCACGCGAAAGGTCTTCTACAAAAAACATCCTGGCCAACGTGAGCGATTTTGAAAGAACCCGGAACACTACATGGGATGGAACGGTTCAAAAGGTCAACGGCTCGTCACTGCGCACGAACAAAACGCTTCACGATCAAGGTACGTTCCGTTTCGGTCGAGTTTGGCAATTGAGCAAAAATTAAACACGGTCCTGTCACGGGGGGCCACACGCCAATCGCCAAAATCGTGTTGCTTGAAGTCGAGATATGTCTATGGGGACGCTACCCTAAGATACATCATCAAGAAAGAACAAATAATTTGAAAGCTGTGACTAATATTTGTGTACAGGTGACGAAGACTTTTCGATGCTGGTCGCAACGTTACATGGCAAACGTTTATGAAAGTGCTTGATAAACAATGAGTTGTTTTGATTTAAGATGATCCTTGCCCTTTAAGCTTTTTCGGTGGTATATCCCAGTGGCATATGGGTGACGACATCAAACACCTGGTCGGACGTGGTGATCGATAACTGCTGATATCAAAGACCGGGCAATTGGAGAAGGTGGCCAAAGGAATTCGCACGTGTACGTCAATGATCCCCTAAAAGGATCCCAAACATCGGAGTTACATCATAGTTCGATCGTGTCTTTTCTAAACGGTCAAATTAAACCACCCGACAGAATATTTCCCATACTATTTCTGTTGGGAATTCTTGCCACACATTGTTCTTGAGCATGAAGTGATGAAAATGCAACGACTACAGGATACACTCCACCTGCATTTTCGCACGACGCACTTAAAACGCTATTATCACTGTTTTTTGCATGCCCTTGTCGAATAGTTTTTAGTTAATCTTGCGTCCCTGGCCAGCAACAGAAATTAAGCAACGACATTAAAACTATGTAATACTGAATTGAGTCAACACCTTGACACGAACGCGCATAAAGACAGACAGTTTTTTATCGGATTATAAATACGAAAAACAGGATATGGCACATGACGAGACGGGTCGTGTCGTGTCGCTCACACCAGGGTTTGTTGCCATAACATGCAATAGTTGTCTAAACTGACTGCTCGCTTGACTGTCGGAAAAAGTGAGGATTTTGTGTTAAGCCGACAGCGCAAACGGATTACGATGTAGCAAATATGAGATTCTAACTCTGGTAACTATCGAGCCATAAAGATTTACAAAACGACTTCATTTTAAAATTTAGTAAATTTAGTGGGTTGTGCACTCGAGTTTCTGGACGATCGGTCAGAACTATCTCTTGTTTGTAAGATAAATGCGGTAAATCCATTACCTGTGTGTCAATCCACTGTTACTAATACCGGTGTAGATCATTTCACTTCTTGCACCTGCTGAAAAGGTTGCTTTGGTTGGAGATCAGATAAACAGGGTTTGCTGCACAAGGGCACAATAGTTTAATTAACTGATAAAATCGGCCAACACCTTGCTATTGCTTGACGTTCTGTTTAGAACACATGCGGAGTTGGAAGTTAGGGAATACCAGGGGTGCGTAAATCTCATGCCAATCTACTGCAATTAGAAATCTGAAAAAGTGTTACAGCGCGTCCTGACCGGACTTGGATTACAAAAAGCAAGAGTTCTGTATGTATATCAAAGTTGATTCAACTGAAGTATAAAATGTTGAGTTAGTCTTCTTCAGCGGTAACCGCAAACACCAGGAGACGAAACATGCGTCGCTGTTGTGTCCTAAACTTGCTTCAGCCTTTTTCATTGATGATCAAAGCTTCTGACTTCCGCAGAAGCAACGTGTATGAAATGAGTCGATCAGGTCTGTGTGGTTTGGCTTGCACTAAACTTTTTCACCTTTTTTCTCGTTTCCTCTTTGATGGAAAGGAAAACGTGTTTAAAACCGGTCAAAACGTACATGAAAAACACTTATTCAGATACATATTGTTAGTTCCCACTTTCAGCAAAGTGAGATTAAAGAGGAAACCGGCGCCCACCCTCGCACAGTGTATTTGCGTTTCTTTGCTTTGTTTCAGCAGAGATATATTTTGGTCAAATTGCGTCAGTCCCTGCCGTTTCCGGTAAAAAATGTCTGCTGCCCTCTCACTTACCAGCCAAGGCTTAGGGCAAATGAGCCTTGATTGGGGGATTAGGGCTTACAAAACTGAGAATACGCTTTATCTAGACCGTTCACTTCACGAGTTCGGAAATCCGACTTTTTGGTGCTTTCAACTTGGGCGCTTCCATTAAACAAGCCCATGATTTACTATCTTTGTCTTTGTAACTAGCGAGACATCGCACGATGCCCGACGTGCGTCGCAAATAAGAAACGTTTCTCTGTATCTGAAGGGTGTCGACGCACCTTTCATTATAGATAGCAGCGTAAAACTCCCTTAATCCGCGCCTACGTTGTGTTCCAATGTGCGGATTCCTGAGCCCAACCTGTTTAAAATGCGTAACGACGCGTGGGCTGTAAGTTTTTGCGTATCTCCGGATTTTGACGTTATCACGAAGACGAGCTCTGCGTGAAAGGCCGATGCCGCGTAGAGATAGGAAATCTTTTCTTGACTGCGTAGGGTTTGCAGCGTTGCGCAACAGGCTCTTTGTTGCCGCAATCGTGACAGATTTTATTTCTGCTGAAAAGAAGGCTAAAAAGGATAAATTGTTTTTACGGTAGTGCATTCAAAGTACATTAGTCATAACATTCAGCATGAAACTCGTCACGCTCCTGACAATAGAAATGCTTTACGATATTGCGTAATGGCTACGTAAGAGGTATGTTGATAGAGCTAGACGTGTAAGTTTCGAACTTTTATCTTTGTTTTCGGCCCGCAACCATAGAAGAAAACGGTAGGTGTCAACTGCGTTAGGTGGTGTATTATCTGTAATACCTTGCAAAAGCGGTTGTTTGAAATTTTAGCATAAAAGTATTTTCGATAAAAAAAGCATTACGTCCTTTCGGTGTCATTGATGTCTAGCTTATGTATACAGCAAAACGTTCCACTAACAATTACTTTTCAGTTTTTTGACTCGCTGAATGAAAAAATACGTCCTAAATTCACTATAAATTGGCAAAACGACTTAAATAAAATAGATAAATATTGTTAGAAACGTTGCGTTGTTTTTGGAACAAAAATTTCCTTGATCTCGCCACGGTAGCTGAGTGCAAAGCAGTTCTTACTCACATACTATCTCATAATTACGGGATCAAGGATTAACCGAAAATTTTACTCTTGAAGACACGCCTTTGCTAAGCTCACCGGAATCAGGGGTTTCAATGATGGAACCTTGTGGTTATAGTATCGTATGGCCAGATAATCTCGAGGTCCCCGGCGGTCGCAGGTCGGTAAAGAGTCTAGAAGCTTAGAAAAATTATGTGGTCCACTGCCGCATCGCTCACATGTTTGAGGTGTGGCACTGCCAGGTTAACTTGTTGTTGCTTTACCCATTACTTAGTGGGATAGGGTTAGCAAAGTTTTATATAGAAACTATCTGGTAGAGCGCTTTGAATTCAACCATCCTTATTTTTCAAAATGCTGCGAAAATTATGCAATGAGTTCACGAAAGACACTAACAGTTAAAAATTACTGTTTCAATTTCTTTAGCAAAAGCAACAGTCATACATGAGATTTACCGCAAAATGAAATCCAGTTTTGTTTCAAGGAACACAAAAACCTACAGTTCGAATAAGACAACAACCTGTTAACAACATTGCAGGGATTCTGTAGATAAACGCTCTATAGCAGTGTTTCCCAATCATTTTTGGCTAGCGCCCCCTTTACTGACAAACAAATTTCTATCGCCCCCCCTACCATGCCTAGCACACATATCAACACAAGTTTTTCGTGCATTTCACTATGAAACTTAATTTTGTAAAACGCTAAGTTTTTGTTTACAAATTCCCCTTGGGGGTACGAGTACCCCCGGTTGGGAACCCCTGCCGTAGAGGGTTTGCACAGCTCTCTTGCTCTAGTGGCTGGTGATTTTTGGCCAAACAAAAAGCTAATTGCAGCCGTTCAAGGGTTGAAAGTGCTTGAGTAATTGTTACTTGAAATTTTATGTGAAATTATGTGCTACTCGATACTTATACAGTTTATCTTAAATGAACCTTAGCCATACTGGATTCCATGCCAAGAACACAGATCTACGTGATTGTTTTGTGAACTTTTGTGTCCCAAGTTATGTTACAAGAGCAATGCATGTACATTGGACATTAGAGAAACTTTGCCAATTTTCAACTTCAAGCAAACAAGTTCTATATTATCTACAAGTGTATTTACATTGTAGAGTATAGCTCAAATTCTGTTGCAGATACAGAAAAAGTTCATTTAGAGCAGCTGCAAATGTGTACTTTCTCAAAAGTTCAAGCCTGATATCATTGCAACTTAAGTGGTTAACAAGATATAGATTGTTCCTAGGACTTTGCCATGATGTAACCTTTTTATTCAGGTGACATGGCCACTTTAACATGCCACACCCAAAAAATAAGTTTAAGGCTCATATTAGACAATGCTAATTAACTGTTGTGACTATCCTAGAACTATTTTGTCTCAAAGTTTTTTTGATCCACCCTAATATACAGCCCAACAAATCTATTAATTGGGTCTTCTGAACTTAACTAAATTGGGTCAATAAGGCTATTTCCCTACATCTCATTTTGATTAATTCATGCAAAATCTGGACCATAACCAGCTTTTGCAATCCAATGTGATTTGCTAGTCAAAATGTTTGCCTGCACACTTCATGCTACTACTCACCTAAAATCAGGTTAAGATATTGTGATATGGTTTTGAAATTGGCTTTTGCTCGTACCACCATGCATTTCATCACAGGTTGCAACAGAACGATGGCATATTTTCAACATAATATGTTAATGCACCTGTGTAAAATTCAAAGTAAAAGCTTTTTGCATGCATTGTTAAATATCTTGCAATTAGTACACTTAATTTGCAGTAACAGATGGAATGCTCTGGGTGTCTGTTGATCTGATGTTTAATACATCTGGTTAGATCAGAGTTACCCAATCTTTTTTGGCTAGCACCCCCTTTTCTGACAAACAAATTTCTATTGCCCCCCTACCATGCCCAGCACACATAACACAATTTTTTCATGTATTTCACTATAAAACTTAATTTAGTAAAACGCTGAGTTTTTGTTTACAAATTACATGCATACATGTTTGTTGATCATACTGTTTTTTATGACATTTGGTCACTCAAAGTTAGTAAGACAATAGAAATGTAATTAATAACTGGGTTTTCTATCGACCCCCAACCACCCATTTCTGCTTCACTGCCCCCCTAAAGTTTTTTACTGTCCCCAAGGGGGCGGTACGCCCACTTTGGGAACCACTGGGTTAGATCTTGAGCAGTTATATGAGATAGGCTTTACATACTAAACAGAGTTTATTGTGCATTTCGTTAGTTGCTAAGATATGCTCAATTGATGTATTTTTATTATGAGACATTCAAAATTACTATAACATCTTCTATTATTTGAAAAGTGAGTTGAACATTTTTGTGTATTTGTAAAAAAGAACTCAAAATTGTTAATTTATTGCTAAAAGCAATACATTTCAGAAATATTATTTTTTACCTAATCCATTAAGCAATGTTTGAAAATGTTTCAGCAACAGGTTCTTTTTGTTGCACTCATGCTAATCAAAGAAGGCAAAAAAGATCATAAGGAAAAAATGAAATGAACAATATCAAAACACACTTACCAGTAACTTTATTCTGCTTTTTAACTCAGCATGTCAGCCCACCAAGTGTTGAACAGTCAAACTAAACTGCCTTAGGGAATCTCTATACATTTTGCATAAACCAAACCTCCACTGTTTTTAAAAGTTTTCAACTTTCAGCACATAAACATATCTCAAAAAACAGTACATGATGTGCCAAGTAAAAATTTATTTAAACTGGTTTGCTTCCCCTTCACTAGTCGCAACCAAAACTATGACTGGCTACTCAATTCATGTATTTGAAGGCCACCAATAAGGGTTTACATAATCCATATGTGTTCACTTCTATGAAATAAGGTGTTACTGCCAGTTACAAATGAAAGAAAACTGAACACTACACATGATTGATGATTTCAACAGCCAATCCACCCAAAGAAATCAATAAACAAGTTTGTGCTTGGCATCAAGTTTTGCTGGTTTTCATTTAACCTCTATGTTAGCATTGTGTTGTTGTTTCTTATGTAAACATGTTATTGCTGTTAGTTTTTTATTCAAAATTTTGCCAGTATTGGTGAATGTTGAGTTGATTGCTGCTGCATTCAATTACTTCAAATATGAAAACAAGCTCACAGTCAACAAACTGTTTTCAGAAAATACTAGCTGTTTTCAGATTTTTTCATAATGGGTTGTTGTTTCTACTTTTATGAAAATGTATTTAGGTTTTATGCGTAAATGTAAAATCAATTGACAATTGATACTGATTGAAGCTCCTAATCTTTTAACCTTTTACTAGAAGTGTTGATTGTCTTAGTTGTACATTTTGCAAACTTTGATGTTGAACATTATCTCAAAATCAAATGTTTTAATTTCAGAACTCTAAGGAAAACACTTTCTCCTCAGAAGCTTCAACTCAAAACCATGGTAAGTTTTTAAGTACAGTAGAAAAATGAAAACAACATGGAGTTATAGAAAAGGCATTACCACAGCTACTTTTTTGTTACAGTAAAAGTATGGCAGTAGTCTTTGATTGTAATTTGCACTCCTCTTTCTTGAATGATTGCTTGTTAAAGTTGATCCTACAAGATGGAAACAAAACTGGTATCCCACCCTGGTCTTATGTTACTGTTGAATATATTGGCAGTGGCGCCTCCACAACATACACAAGTGTGAGATTAACAAATGATACTTTGGTGCCATAATCCCAACTTCCAGCTGGTGACCTGTTCTTGGGAACTTTGATATTATACTAAAACAGATAAACCTAAAGCCAATCTTTTCTTAATAAACACTTGTTAAATTGGTGCAAGAGACATCTCATCATGGTCTTCAAATACTTAACGGCAAAAAATGCTTGGTGAAAAAGAAAGCATTCCATTATCACACATTAGGGCAGAGATTGGCGTTTGCTAAAATTAAACATGTAGGTGGCCGTTTTCTGTTCTCGTACGTTTTTTTAGTTGTGTTTTAGCTCTTTGTGGCTGAATGTAAAGGTATGCAGCATGTTGTTGAAATTTATTGTTGCCCCAGCGTTGAAATAGATCTTGTTTTCCAAATCAATATTGTTGTTTGAGTTCGATTTCATCAAAGCTGGTTTCTAGTTTTTGAATATTTAAATTTCTACCCACTGTAGAAGCTACACTATTATTTTTTTGTGAGTTTTGGTGACGGCAATTGGCGGCAGGCCGAAATCTGAATTGTGCTTCTTGCCGGGGCGGTTGAGGTGAACGCTCTTGCCCAAGGAGCGCTACGGCAATTCACTCAGTGGCCGTGGATCGAACACCCAACCACTGAGCTATTACCACCCCAAATATGTATCATTGTATCCAAGGGCGTACGCAAGGGGAGGGTTTTGGGGTTAAAACCCTCCCCTTCAGCTTGATGTTTTACGAAAAGTTCATTACCTGCGCAAAGGAGATTAACTGTTTTCGCATACTTTTTGCTTGTTAATTTGTCGA
>JGI24022J15233_10001007_pt1 | contig 21496 bp, 12 predicted proteins | sample Ectturendosymbi2_FD_15233 | JGI IMG/M metagenome (IMG submission 15233)
TGCAACCATTTGAAAGAGATCGTCAAGAACTGTGTGTCATACAAAAAAACGAGGCAAGCTGCAGTTACGTTGCTCAAAAAGTCAAAATGTTGACTGAAAGAAAATTTCGGGCCGAAAAGTGTGTTGGTCAAGACCGGCATTTTCAGCCCATGCTTACTGAGAGTGAGTGCAAGAAGAAAAATTAGTATATTGTATAACGTTATAGGTTTCTTTTAATCATATTAAACATGACAGTTTTCAACAGAATTTCACTGCTTTTAGCAGATTTTAGTTGAAAATTTGTGGCAAGACCTTTAGCAGAATCTAGCAGTTTTTTGTGACACTATTTAGAAGATTTAGGTCACAACCATCTGGCAGCACTGGCGGTCAGAAAAATATACTCAGACTGCCATGTCGCGATGCGAACTCGATAGAGCATACAGAGAGTAAAGCTAGAAACACGGATGCCTTGCCCACACACTTTATGATTTAGCAGGTGTTGAGATGTTTTTTTTAATTTGGGGCCCCGCGCTACCTTAATCCTGCACTGCTAGTACGTCGTTCCGTATGATGCAGCTTTTGATTCCAGTTACGAGAGGGCAAATTCTTTCAATGCTTTTCAGTACGTTCCCTCTAATAAGCCGTTGTGTATAATGATGAAAGGACTTCATTCCATCGGCATGATAGCTGTTTGCAAAGCTAGCATAAAATACATCATGAAAACATTTCAAAGGATGCAGCATACTGCATTTCGTTGAAAAAATTGCCCTAGTCAAGTTATGACATCGAAAGACCATCAGCAGTCATCTGTGATCTGTGGTAAAGCAAGACTTCTCAGGTAAAACTGAGCGGAAGGCACTAGTAATAGTTTCCGGAACAATATCCAAATGCGTAGAGTACATGAAACAAAGGTGATTGCTGTCATACTTGCGTTTTGCTTCGTATAATGAGCCGGAGATTGAACGTGCGATGCACTCCATTCCGTGAGGTATTCGAGGCTCATCCAGAAATCATAAATGAAAGTAGAAGCTTTGCTCTCGTGGCTTGACAAAAGTTCATGAAGTAAATTGGCGAGACACTGGACAAATTATTGGGTGAAAACATACAACAGAAGTAAATAATTTGTTTAAAGCGTGTTTTTTGCAGTGTGACTTGGTGTCCTAAACAATCACAAAATGTTAGATCCTTAAAAAATTTTGCCTACTTGCGAATGTAATTCCGAAGGGGAAATCCTGCATCCGAGTCGGCAGCAAGAGCTTGCAATAAACGATGGCTGGCAGCAGACCGGGCAGACATGAGCCGTACTTGCGTGTCGAAGGTGCGGAATGCCGCAGTGCTTTGTTTCGCCACAGACTGATCAGAGAAGAATCATACAACGATGTTATCTTGCTCAAACAAGGATAATGACAAATGATGACATGGCGCAGTCTAGGTTTCTAGCACTAATACGATCACCAGTGACTTGGAAGCTGCGAAATACAAAGTGCTAACAACAAAAACTGAGATGTTACACTGCCCAAAATGAAATACAGGGTGGTCCAAATCCAAAAAGATGCATCCATTTTTGATAAAGTAGCATTTTGCATTGAAAGGAATATTTACCAGTTATTTTTCATAGGCTTGTCTTACAGACATGTAAGTTTTGTGTGGTGTAAGTTTTATCCTCGTTCACGATCATTTTGCGAGCACGCAGCTCAATAGTTTTTATGTGCTCGATCCAAGCTCTTTGGCGCTGAATCACTGTGTCTACACTGAAGTTTGTAATGACCCTGTCCAACATCTCATAGGAATTCTCTTGATCTCCGCTTGAGTTATATTCTTGAGCGCATCTATATTTGGGTGCTTGTTAGTATGAACTCTGTCTTTCAGGTAAACCCACAGAACATAATCCAAAGGGGATAGGTCGAGAGAATGTGCAGACCAAGGGTGGTGATGAGCTTGTCTCCTGGGAAGTAACGATGAATTTATTCGAGTGAAGCACTGGAGCAATGCGGTGTTGCTCCATCCTGCTGATAAATCGCGGTATACATGTCCAGTCCTCGCTTCCGCCTTAGTGCCAGGATGGATTTTCTTCTCATTGGTTCAACGTATCGCTCTGCCTTCACAATTACAGGATGTCCATCAGCATCTTCGAACCAGTATGACCCGATAATGCCATCAGGACCCAACGCGCACCAAACAGTAACTTTCTGCACGCTGAGTGGGCAATACTGATGCTCATAAGGCTGAGCTTGAGCCCAAAAGTGGATATTCTGTTTGTTCACGTTACCACTAACGTGGAAATTTGCCTCGTTACGGAGAAATGAAGTCCAAGAAATCATGATGGTCTTCGATTGGCTGACTGGTGGTTTACTCAAAGGCACGTCTCTCAGCCTTATTTGTATCGGTCTGAAGTTGTAAAATCTGTATCTTACACGGAAACAGGTGAAGATCCTGTTGCATTATGGCATGCGCATAACTGAATTCCTTGAACGATCTGTCTCCTGGAACAAATGTCTTGTAGATTTCCTTGGAGAGTGCTCCTAACATTGTCTCACAGTCACGATGTGATTTTCTGTCCTGTGTCCAGGAGGCGTTTCATTGTGTGTGCGTCCGGAGCGTTTCTGCCTGGAAAGTCCCTCCGAAATTGTCGTTGAGTTTGGACAACTGATTTCGTCGTGAAATAGGCCTCTACAATCTTCATCTTGTCCTGCACGGAATATCTTGCTGTTTGATACATTGAAGCTGGGATGTAATATTTTGGAGATCTAACTATGATTTACCAAGGAGGCAGAAACCTGAGTTAATTTGATATGAACTGATTGTGGTAATGAATTGGATACATCTTTTTGGGCCACCTTGTAGTACTCTGCAACGCGGTTACGACAAATCGTGGTGCGATGTAATGTTCTGTTTGTTTTTGTGAACCTCGTCGTGGAGGTTCTCTGATCAGCACAATCGTTTGGCACAAGTGCATTTAGTTTTCTGATAATCATAGCACAAATATTTGTTTCTTAGTGTGAATGCAAGCTCGTATCAACTGCCAAGATGCTGACATAACGAAAAGATCAACAGTAGAAAACGTGATCAAAACCTGGTAAATACTTTGGTAAAACTCATTCACCAAAATACAACTTTACCTCCAAGGTTTGTACAGACAGCTGCGCACCAACATTCGGGAGACTTGGACGCTCGGGAAGAATAAAGTAATGTCCAGTTAGCAGTGGAAGTAAATTGAATTTGTCTTTGCTGGGCACTTCTTCCACCATTTTAAAGATGTTTTCTTCCCAAATTCCTGAAAAACGTACAAACATACTCACATAAAAAATGATCAATTTTTTACGCTTTTCTTGTTTTTGAACAAATATTCAAACTTTAAATTTTGAACTTTAGAGCACCTCGGGACAAATCGTTGTTAATGCATTAAAATCAGCTCATTGCAAATAAACTTAAAAAAATTTCACATATAATTTCACTAAATCAGAACAGGTGGAGCAGAATAAAAGTAACTTCACACTACTTCAAAATTACAGCACTTCAAGCATTTTCATACATTGTGGAAACGTTTTACGTGATATAGAAGAAAAATTGATTAGGCTGTCTGTGACCGTCCTTTATAACAGAACAACTTCCAAAGCCCTTCTAATTTCGACGTTTATCTGTAAACCTCGTCCCATGAAGCCTCACATTTAAAGTCGTAAGAGAGAGTAGTGCTATACTTGTCTCAAACGCAAGCCATTGTTTCATTAGCAAACCACGACATTGGTGCAGCTTTGAACAATCAAATTTACACTGCTGAAAATTTTAGCAAAGATAAAAAAGATTTTTCAGACTCGTAGCTGCAAGTTTTCTTTCCCCTACAACCCTGCCTTCCCAATAATTTACCTCAGCCATACATCACTTAAAGGTAGAAATGGCCCTTGGGTAAAACAAGAATAGTTTTTTCTATACTTTACGCGAATAGCATTTTTGCAACCCAGCGTCACTTGATTGCGGGAGCCTACGGTTATATTTATCGGGTCATCACCTTAAAAACCGCAAGAACTGATCTCAAGAATTTCATGTAGAACGAAGACCCTAAAGGAAGCCTCAGGAGATGACTGCCAGACAACAGCATGTACTATTCGCATTTCACTAACTTAGGAGTAATTGAAGTCTGAGTTTAGTCTCTGGAGTTATTAAGTTTTGTTTAGTCCAGTACAAACCAAAAGGCCCACGTCATTACCTGTAGCCAGATTGTCTTTAAAGTTGGGGTTGGCACTCAAATGAACCACAAATCGGGGTAGCCAATAGGAACGCAAGCGGCGCAGAACGTCGTACTGAGTTCGCGCAAATACGTCATAACTCAAACCCTCCTGAATCTGTGCAAACAGTATAGCAATCAAATATTGCAGTAACAAACTACTCCATGAGACAAGTTTTGTTACCTGACGGGTAAAAAATCAAAAATATCGATGAAATATTTAGAGTTTTGAAAAGCTTGAACAACCTGCGCTTCACGAATTTGTTCTCTCGATTCTTCAGTCAACATGAACTTGTGTTTGTCGAGAATATCACGGAACAGTCTATGCCTTCTTAACTGTATTGCATTCTCTTCTTCTAGCGAGCTGTCAGTTGATGTTGTGCTTGAATCTGTTTCACATCCAGCCGTCGATGGTCTGAACAAACCGAAAACAACTCAGAAAATATGGGGCGTAGGGAATTTTGGGTCTTTGCTGAGCCGCGTTAAGTTTTAGACACCCGAATTCAGGGGCGGGCAACCTTTTTCGGTTTGCGTGCCGAAATCGGCTAAATCAATGACAAAATTCTTCCGCGTTCCAACCAAAATTTGTGAGAACATACTACTTGACATCCTTGAAGGTGTATGTGAAGAGCTTTGAAGAAATGATACAAATTCACCCAAACAGTGAAAACACAACATAACCAAATTTACATTTATTCACCTTGAAAACAACGCCGAAACAAAAACAATGCTTTGCCTCTTTCAAAACAAAACATGCACAATAAACTTTTTAAACAAGACTTAAGCTACTTTTCAATGAAAATATCAGTCCCACAAAAAGGTTTGATTACTTTTCTTGTGCTATATCAGTGAGACGTCTGCTGCTGCATTACCGTTGACAGAGATTTTACATTGGGTTTATATACTGTGACCTTCAGAGATATACATCAACTACTAGTTTCATCGGTCAGGCTACTCCTATTACGAGACTTAATAAAGTTCATAACTGAGAACAAAGATTCACAAGCATATGTAGATGAAAACATGGGGAGTAATGCTGATGTAAAGTTTTTTAACCACGAAAAATTTTCAGGAATGGCATTCCAAGCCCGCAATAGTTCGTTTTCTGCGCTTCTCTCTAATATTCCCTTCTCTAATCGCTTTACTTCAATGTTTTGGGGCCCCCAATATCAACAGTAATGTGTAAAGTACCTTGCTTTCAATGGGGCCCAACAGCAACTGAACGTATAAGTAGGCTATTTTGCTTTCGAAGGGCCCCCAACAGTAGTTGCAATGTGTAAATACCTTGCTTGCAAATGGGCCCGAATTAACTGAATTGTATAAGCACTCTTCTTTCAAAGGGTCCCCCAACTTCACTGATTTCCAGTGCTTCATATTTCAACGGCTAAGTGGTGAGGGGTCTGAATTTTGGACCCCTGTGGCAGCGTGGGCCCTTCTATTGCAAGTTGAAGGCTACACAACGAAATTCTCTTCGAAAAGGCCTTGCTATAACTTGGGAACTGAAATTGATTGCACCTCCAGACGCCGTGAAGTGTTGGCAAATACACGAGATTTTGGCGATACGTACGTTGTTTGTTGTGAAAATTCCAACTAAATCAGTAGAAGGCTGTGAACAAATTTCTGGCCATATCTAATTTGTCTGAGTTCAGTGGCAAAACCTTTAAGATAAGACGAAATCTAATGGTGTACTGTTAGGCAGTGGTCGACAACCACCGGGCCGCGGCCAGGTGCCGGTCCGCGAGGAGTTCGTTACCGGGCCGTATCATTTTCCAAGTTAAATGCTTTGAAACTTTTTTGTAACGATAGACGCAATTACTTTCGGACGTTTTATTGAAAAGAGAGAATTAATGTGCAATTTCTCAGTCACAACAGTTGATTCTGCCTGCGTGTATTGATATTTGCAGTGAATTTGGGGAGCATGGAGTGCGGCTGATACGGCTCTGTTTGCAGCCATATAGCATCAAAAGCACATAAGGGTTAAATTAAATAACGGATTGTTAACAAACGAAAATGAAGAAACAGACACCGAGTTTCATCAGATATTACTGCGACTTGTAAGTTAATAACTTTTTCATTCGAAGGTGGATCTCGTTTCCGAGGCCTCGCTACCGTGCCGGATAGAAGTGCTCGCGTTCCAAGTTCGGCAAGCGTGCCAGGGGTTGCCCACCCCTGACCTAGTTCAAAACTTGAATTTGGTTCGCTTAAACAAGCTCGACATCTTAAGCAACAAAACAAGCTTTCCAGTATGAGTAGGAAATTAGTAAAACAAAATCGTTCTTGATCTACATTTAGCTCTTTCAAACTATAGAAACTCATTTAAATTGTGTAAATGATTCTTTTGGATCACGAAATTATCTTCCCAAATTAAACGCAAGCAAACTGTAAGTCTTGGATGGCTGATTTGAAGGAAATACCCAGAAACTTGCAGTTGCACAGCTCGTTTCGCAACGTCTGTAAAACGTAGTTGTGTTTGTGAAAGTAAAAAAGAATGTGATCGATGTGTTTCATTTCCCGTGTTATTTAAACCTCCCAAATTCGCTTAAATGATGTCATGTAGCCAGAATATCTTTATCCAAAACGTTATGCAAGATCTTTGAGGCAAAAAATGTAGTGCAATTTTTTCAGGCATAGAATTGATTGCAGATTATCATTATGATATCTTAAAATTGCACGCAAACAATCCCAGATAGCAGCAGCACGTTTTCGGCGTCTGCAGCTTCGCAGCTGTTACGTTTTTTTCTCACCGTTTATTTTCAATTCTAGCCAAGGCGTCTTTATATGCTTCAGCGTCAAGCCAAAAGGATGACAAATGTTCTCCGGCGGTTCCGCGAAGAAATTTCACAAAGCTGTCCATTCCAGACTTCTGTAGCGTCACAAAGAATAACATAACTTTACTTTTAGATTAAGACAAACTTACGAAACAAGAACTTAAAACAAATTAGTTTTTATTAACAAAACTCAAATTAAGTTTCAGCTGGGGCCAAGTTACAGTGTACAAATCATGATTCTTTCAGATCCCATAGCATGTACACCAGTGCTAATATTCTGTTAAAAAATGCCATACAGGTAAAAATTAGCATAAGGCGCAAGCTTTTTCAAGTTCTGAATGCGTAAGAAGTAACTTTTCATATCTCTTCGAGAGCACTAACAACGTTCGTGGATATTTAAAATCAACTGTTAAGCATTTCTGGCAATCTGCATGTTTTGCACAAATTGTTTCGTTGACTGCATCAACAATACGCACCGTTCTTAGAATTCTTTCTTTAATATGCTGCAGAGTCATGGAATGGACTTTTTCAATGGATGCTATCTCCGTTTCAGTTTCCTCGCATGACGAGTCGCGATCCTCGAAATCAAGAAATTCTCCTACTTCTTCATCATAATCTTCGAAGTCATCCTCTTCTTCGTTATCACTCAGAACTTCGGCGAATGTGGTGACATCTTCGGACATCTCGCCTGTAGTCCTAATGCTAGGCGTGGTAGCATATTCAGTGAAAGAACTGCAAAATACGATGCTCTATGGCAGGGTTTTTTAAGGCGTTTTAGGGACCCGATTTGGGTCCCTAGAATTGAAAATCGGGTCCCTAGAATCAGAGAAAATTATGATCGGGTCCCTAAAATCAAAGAAAATCGGGTACCTAGAATCAGAGAAATCGGGTCCCTACAGATCCATACCGGGTACCTAATATTTTCCTTAAAAAAAACCTGCTCTGTGGTGCTCTATACGTTTATGTTCGGGTGTAAAAATACATTCGGGTCTTTTGTTGTAGAGTTTGTTATCAACACAATGTAAATTGAACTGTAAAAAGCATGTTTTGGAATTACAGCAAGTTGAAGACTACACAACGAAATTCTCTTCGAAAAGGCCTTGCTATAACTTGGGAACTGAAATTGATTGCACCTCCAGACGCCGTGAAGTGTTGGCAAATAAACGAGATTTTGGCGATACGTACGTTGTTTGTTGTGAAAATTTCAACTAAATCAGTAGAAGGCTGTGAACAAATTTTTGGCCATATCTAATTTGTCTGAGTTCAGGCCACTCATTGTGTCATTCACAGGGAAATGGTGGCGAGCCGAAAAATATCACCTGAGCTGCATAGTGTTTTCCATGATATAGTTAAAATGATCAACCCCATTAAAGCTCATGCACTTAACACCCGGCTGTTTGAACATCTATGTGAGGACATGGATGCAGAGCACAAATGCCTTCTCTTGCACACAGAAGTAAGGCGGCTCTCCCGAGAAAAGTCATTGAACAGAGTGTTTGAATTACGTGAACCATTGAAAAGGTTTCTACTGGAGAAAATTTCAGATCTTGCTAACAAACTTCGTAGTGAAAATTGTGTTCTCGAACTTGCCTATATGTGCGACATCTTCAATCTGCTCAACGAACTAAATCTTTCACTTCAAGGCAAAGTGACAACTCCATTCAAGTTGGGAGATCAAGTGGCTGCATTTAAAGACAAACTTAAATTGTAGGAGCAGCGCGTAAGCAAAAGGGGTATTTGACATATTTCAAACATTAGCAGACTTTGAAAGACAGCGGGCCTGAGCAAGCGTTCTCCGACCTTGTGCGCAGTCACTTGTGTGTTCTTTTGCAAGAGTTCAAGCGCTAAAGACCCTCGAACTGCAAAGAAATGGATCCGTAATCCATTTATTTTCAAACCAGGTGAATCGACCTTACCTATGCGACAATAGGACCAACTGCTGGACACTGCAAATGATGGTAGCCTGAATGTGTTTTTCATACAACGACTCTACCAATGTTTTGGATGAAGGTCTTACCAGAATACCCTGACCTTGCCATAAAAGCATTAAAAACGTTGCTGCCATTTCCGACATCATACTTGTGCGAGTCTGGATTTTCTGTGATGGCAGCAACAAAGACGAAATCGCGAAACAGACTGGACGTGAGTGACAAAATGCGGGTTTCATTGAGTTCCTTAGTCCCTAAGTGGGAGTGTCTCGTTGCGGCAAAACAAGCTCAAGGTTCTCATTGAATCAAAAGTTGTAATAACTTATATTAGTTGTAATAAATATTCATTGATGAACAATTGTGGTTTTTTGAAAGCCGGTCCGCGAAAAATTTTCAGTTTTAAACCGGTCCGCAGTGCAAAAGAGGTTGCCGACCCCTGCTGTAAGGCATGCAAAAAATCAAAATTGACAGATACTTCAGCCCTTGGAATGGTGATTCTTGACTGAAATTTGAAGACTTCCAGGGCCCAATATAAAGCTTTTAAATGCGCGAAGGATGAAGTTGCTATCTGCAAACTTATGTGCAAAACAATGATCTTGCTCTCCGGTCTCCATGGCGTTCGAAATTCAGTTGTTGTGTAAGGAAAACAAACAGATAAAACGCAGTTTCAGGGTTCGGAAGAGATGAAATGCAATAGGAACTGTTCAAAGCAGTGGTTCCCAAAGTGGGGCGTACGNCCCACATGGCATCAATTTTATTTTTAAGGGGAGAATTGAGGCCGTCTGATGAGGTGTGGGTCCAAATTTTCGAATTTAATTTTTTATTTCATTCTGTTCGTTCATGCTATGTTCTTTGGAAGCTTCTTTGCATCAAAGTATTGGCTTTTAATCTTCTTACCTGAAACAGAGTTCACTTTTTAAATCATAAGATTTATATATTGCCACATGGAGGCAATCAGGATTTGAGAGGTGATTAGGTGGGACATAGGCAAAAAACATTGGGAAACACTGGTTAAAGTATTTGAAAAACACACCCATGGATGCATTGAACACAATTATCATTCCTGCTCAACAAAAGCATAACATTCTGACTTTGGTTTTGTCTCTTTTCCAGCAGGCATCAGTGGCGTAGTCAGCCCAAAAATTTTGGGGGGGCCAAAAATGTTTGATTTTAGGCGAATAACACCTTTTTGTTTGGAAAAACGCCCCTCAAAGCACAAAATGACTATGTTTTCTAAAAATTTGGGGGGGACATGGCCCCTTTGGCCGCCGCCCTGGCTACGCCTATGGCAGGCATTTACCTCGCTGCTGCTTTGCTAGACGATTCCTGGCTTTTCCTCTGTGGCAAGATGATTGTTGCTCTGTGAGGTTTGCTTGGTGAATCAGCTGTACGCAGAGCACTTTTTCCCTCGTATTTCGAATCTGGTGAAAAAAAAGCCGAAGGAAAGCCTGGAAGATATGCCAACACTGCACAAATGTGAAAATGTTGGCTGGACACGATTGTGAAAATGTTGGCTGGTGAAATTGTTGGCTGAAGATTCCATCTGAATAAGGACTGAGAATGCGTAATTTTACGTGAAATCGATTTCCTATTAAACATTTGCTGGTCGATTGACTTGCTTATACGCATCGCGGAGAGTACTTACTTGATTGTGGGCTGGATGTTTCAGCTATGAATCTCATAAGAAGGTTTGCAGCTTTGTCAAAATCAGTATCCTTCGATTCATGCTAACATGAAACCTCTCAAAGTTCAAACCAGCCACTTTACAAACTTATATGGACCAGTGGAAGATTACGTCATCCGAATTAAATCAAGAAAAGTTTGATCATGAAGTAAAAACGAATCGGTTTTTGCAAGAAAATAAATTATTGATATTTCTTCGGAGAGGTAGAACGAATCAAACAAGTTTCAACCACATCAGCAACTTTTTTCAAAGATTAAGCCGCGATAGTAGTTGCATTTCAAAATTTCTGTTCAGTTTCTAAAGACTTTATGTCATGAGGCTGCTTGTGATATCTAAGCCTGAGGCTTGAAGAAAATCATCCAGCGTGGATAGCACGTCTGCACGGACGACAAAGCGGAAAGAGTATAGATCGATATTGCGAGACGTTTTATATTATGTACTCCTGGGTGCAACCACGTTTGTGTTTGATAAGCTTTGCTCTATGCAATGAAAAGAGACGTAAATCTAGAATGTTTTTGTTCCGATGACATTTAGGTCATTTATTAGACCAAAATATTGTATTTTTTACATCATAAGAGTTATTGCTAATATTTTGTTTACAAGGAAGAAATGCAGACAAAGGCTCACTCTGAATCTTTCCGTACATCGAAAAACGCCATTAGGATTACACTTTGTAGTAATTTTTTACAAAGGAGGTTGTAAAAGGCAGAGTCAGAGTTTTGGTCAGCACGGTGAAAACTGATTTTTAGCCCAGCGTGCCTTGCAATACTATTTAATATAGGTTTGGTATGCAGATAGTCAAATGCAAATTACCTGGAAGCACAAGTAACGGCTTCTTTTTAAGCCCTTTTTAATAAAGGAGGCAGGGTTGTCTGGCTTAATAAAATTTGCGGTTGACGTGAACTATCAATTCCATCAACTTATTGAAAAGGATTCTAAAGTTTTTCTCTGAGTTGCGTGTGTAAATCAAAGTCACAAGTCAAGTAACTAGCAGTCTTAAATTTATTACTTGCCTAGAAGGCGTTGCATTCTTACTGCAAGCTGTTGGCATCACGTGATTTAAAGCAAATATTTGAACGAAAAAGTTACCATTCAGGATCCATTGAGCAGGAGCAACGTTAGACAATTGATCTTCGTCCGACAGAGTCGATGACGTCATGGCTGTTCTGACGCGCGACCCCGGAGTATGAGTGCTGTAGCCTTCCTCGCTTTCCCACCTTGAACTCACGCCCAAGGTATCAGCGCGTGTTGCTATATTTCGAGTTTTTGCACTCGTGCCTGAAACGTACAAACTTGCTTGTACATTGCAGAGGTTGCAAAGGTAGCGTGTGCCAGAACGTGTTTTCAACCTGCCAAAGATATGCTGCTGGTCGTAAACCATAGTCGATGTTCCTCAAACCTTTTCAAACGCAGATTGAAGATCCTAAACAGCCGAGATACTTCTGATAAACTTACGTTGCTGAATTTGTAAACAGCAAAAAAACGATCAGGAAAAGAACGTATGACGAAAGGATAAATGAAAGTGTCCACACCAGCAATGAGTTGCCAAGGCATATCCAAAAGACAGATTTAGATTTTTGTGTGTCAATACCATGCACCTAAATTAATTTAGAATTTCTCAACATTCTTAACTTCATATGCATTCCCGTCAATAAACCATTACTTATCAGCGTAGCCGTAGGGCAGTACATATGTTTGGGTGTCAACAAATACATAGGCGTTGGAAGAGAGGTAGGGGGATCAAAGGTCCCCCGGATTTTTTAATTTGATATTTTCCTATTAACTTTTTAGTAGAAAATTGTTTTTCTCTTAGTGTCGACTTGGTAAAGTGAAATTTACCACTGTTGGCCCCCAAGAAAGAATCATCTATTGGCTCCCACCTGGGAAAGATTCTTCCGACGCACTACAAGTTTCTTTAAGGTGTTTTAGGTACCCGATTCAGCTCCCTAGAATTGAAAATCGGGTCCCTAGAATCAAATAAAATAATCATCGGGTCCCTAGAATCAGAGAAATCGGGTCCCTATAGGTCCATACCAGGTGCCTAACATTTTCCTTATAAAAACCCTGGACGCACATGAATAAAGAGTCTTTGTCTAACTTTTTTGAAATTTCGCCAAATTATTGCAACTATTATTCCGCTTTCTTCGTAGAAATGTCCGAAAAACTATAAAAAAATCCCCAACACACTTTTGTTCGACTTACTACAGAAATTACCTAATTTTTAAATTTTCAAAAAACCTTCGAAAAAATTGTCAAAGAAATTTTACCTAATTTTTACGGAACTTTGCTCAGTTTTTAGAAAACCTTGCTTGATTTTTTAATTTTTTCATCTACTAGATGAGAATTTCCTCCCTTGTATCTTCATGGCTGTGTTTATAAGATCTGACTTCTTAATGGAAAAGCAAAGCATGAGAGCCATTGTGTAATACTCACATGAACCCATACGTATGACATTCTTTTTTGCTATAATGTTATATTGCACGCTTCTCCACGTTTTACACAGAGTATGACTTTTAGAATACGAGACGAATGCTAAAACCCGGGGTGCTGCAATGTGCTCTTTCTGACAAAAACTTGCAGCAGTTGCACTGTTACTTTGTGGGCGCATCCGCGTGTAGACGCTGAAGCATAAAACAATGCATTGCTCTCGTAGTTTATCGGAAATTTCAACAAAGCAAGTCTGTGCTTGTATTACTTACTCGGTGCGACATTCGATAGTTGGTAAACAATCCAGTGTAAGAAGTGTGTTTCCCATCTTACAATGAAAAGTAACATTATATCTTTCTAGTTTGACAATTACACTGAAATGGCTCGAGCAAATCCTCGTGGGTTGTTTTATGGATAATGCTTGAAACTTGCTGAAGTTTAAAGTTTGTTAAGCGTATAAACAAACAAAATGCAAGAATTGTTTGTTTTCTTTCCAATTTTATTGCTTCAGTTAACGACACCGTCTACTGAGAATTTTTCTTCGCATCCGCGAATGGCTGATAATAATAATCATACAGTACATTTAGGTCAGTGCCCAGCGAAGTTTCTTATTCGTGTCGATAACTTCTGGAAAAGAATTCGTCTTGACCAAAATTTTAAAGAAATGCGGGTATTCAGAACATGTTGCGTCAATTTTTTAACATTCATGTCATTGTCACCTCGATATAGTTTCCCGCTTGTCAACCTTTTCAATAGTACTTACTGTTTACGGCCTGGAAATGTTAATCGCACGCTAAGCAATTTTTCATTTCTTTGCGATCTTGTTGCACATTGAAGAGCTTCAAAGCAAATTTCAGCCAGATTTGCGTTTCGCGCTGGGTACCTACAAAGCATACCAACGGCAAGTGAAATTATCTACGAAGTTAATTACCACTTTGAGCGTAATCCATTCCGGTTGTGCCGAGACCAGAATCGGACTGAAATGCTATTTGCCCAGTCACAGATGCAGCTGTCTGCCTCCTGTACTTGTTGTAACTCTCTTTGTGAATGCGCGGATGGAGCAACCCGTGTCTTGTGCTGTCTTCATGAGTGCTGCTAGTCTCCGTCGCAGAGGTATCGTACATGGCTGTGGCCGACCAAGTTCGACCTGAAACAAACCGATTCGTTTTGTCATTGTCGCTTTGACACTCGTATCCTGCAGGTTCAAAGGCTCTAAGCAAGTGGATTTCAACCTTTTCTGCACCGCGACCCATTATTGCAATCCATTACAAACAATGACCCCATTTCAAGCTCGAATGAAGTAAATGTAGTACGGCTGTCTACATAAAATATATACTCGCGACCTCTCCAAAAATGGTTCACAAGTCACGACCCCTCTTCGGGGTAGCGGCCCCAGGTTGAAAACTCTAAGCACTATCTCTTTCGCGGTGGACAAAGATCGCTAATGCAACAGACCAGTGTGTGCAAACTTCCAACCTTGGTGTTTACATCAGAATTCGCAGTGACACTGATTTCGTATGGGCGACCATTGGTTAATAGTGTTTTCACCATAACACGGCCTGTTGTGATATTGGGTGGCCAGTGTCAAAAGCTGCATGCTTGCTTTGGAAGTACTCAGTGCTCAGACGACATTTTGAGTAGTAGAGTTTGTTCTTTCTACTTGAAAATGCCGCTGTTCAGGCCCGAAACCAGGGAATGGGCAAACGGCAATTGCCCCCCGAAATTTTCAATATGATGTTCAGTTGTCAGGTAAAACAAGTTACAACTGTTTCTGACATCCATAAGTAAACAAACAGGGTATTGAATTATGTTCCTTATCCTAACGCTTACTGCTGACTACCAATTTCAACAAAACGTCTAAGTTCCTGTTTCACGTCAAAAAATGATGCAGATATCACGCCTACGAGTTTATGAGTGAGAAAGGTGCTTCGTCATTATTTGTGGAACAAAGTATAAAAATATCATTCACGACAACCTTTTTTATTTCAAGTGCAGCACCATCCAGCTGCTGTTAGATATCAACGCGTTCAAGCACAGAGTGATTCCAGTTGCAGAAGCGCTACATAACGTATATCTTCCCTAGAATTTTCTACCAATCTGGATAAACATTTGTTGGAGATCTTGCAGGTCGAAGTCAAAAACTCAACAGAAGTTTGCCTATCCTGCTTAACTATGCCATAGTTGACGATTTGACATCCGAGTTATAAATGGTCTATCGATAGGACTTTTGTCTACATAGCCTGTTTCTTAAAAGAGCTTGCTTCCAGTGGAAAGTTTTACGAATGCAGAAGTTTCTAAAAGCAAAGATGCGTCCACTTACGCACTTTGACAAGTACAAACCTCACCTAACACAATGCAAAGCCATCTCTCACCTAACCCGAGATTCGGAGGGAGACTGAACGCTCTGCTGGCTGGCCTGGAGTCCGAATACGCTTGGTACTTGCCGCTCGTCACTTCAGTCCAATCTATTGAGGACTGGTTGTCTAGGCTGGTTGCAGCTCTGGCCGGTGAGGCGTTCAAACCCCTTCCGCTTGTAACAGACGTAGTTGTTGCATATCCCATAGAGAGTCGGCTGTACCCGCGAATCCTGCTGCTGCCGCGACGCAGATCGAGAGGACGAAGCAGGAGTTTGGAGAGTTTTAATTCGCGGTACATCTGCGTTCTTCGAAAAACAGTCATGTCAGAGGAGATAAGCGCAACTTACAAATTACTGAAACTGAAGCCAGAGGTAAAGCAACTCTGAAAAATTTTTGTTTCAGAAATGAGCAGAGGGTCGTTTCTTTGTAAAGTGACCTTGTTGTACGATGCTCTGCATGCAATGCGTTTAGCACCTTTACTTGACTCTATTTTTGCAAAATTATTTAATACCTCCTTATACACAGCGTCTTACTGAACAAAAAGCGGCAGTCGGTTTTTCTTGGCCCACGCTAGGACTCTTTCTCTCTCGTCTTCCTTTGCAGCATAAACCGCAACAGTTGCGTTTCCAGTTTGCTGAACTTGAACGGAGAGTTGGCCATTTTTTCCGTTCGCGCTCGACCTTTGAGGAGCTGGGCTTTTATCAAGGTACTTGCTGGTAGTGAAATGAGAATCATCGTAAATAGGTGCAAATGGGACAGNCTCTATGTCTAAGTCGTGAAAAGTACCAGTGAANCGGCTGNAAGACAAACGTTGCGGAAATCCCTGCAAAACAGTTAACGTTGCAGATCAGTGATTTTCAACCAGTATATCTTAAGGCGGCCAAGACAACGCAGTATNAGTAACGTTAGCACTATGTCCTGGTACTGCAGCTAGAACCCTCNTCTCGTAAAATAACGCCGATTCATTTTTCGCGGAAAATATTCTAAAAAATGAATTTCATGTAGTCTGCCCCGCAATCAGTGCATTCATCGGGCTTGTTGCTTTGGCATTTCAAATCACACTTGGAAAATTTTATAAGATAAGTATAACACCTGCAAAATATTAGAGACATACAGGGTTGAAACTAGGGATACGGAATTTTTTGCAAGCGCAGGCCATTAAAGTTTCATCTCGATTCCAACTCTCAAAATGTTTTATTTCTTGATGCTTTGCCAGTTCCAAAATTCTCAAGCAACTAATCTCTACAAAAGTGAAGGGTTTGAATCCATCAGGAAATTTTTTGTCCTTGACAAGAAAAAAAACTTGTTAAGTATAGCTCTTGTAACGTTTTTCTAATGAATTCATAAATCTTAATCACCCGGTACGAGGAACTGTTGCAAAGGTTGACTTCAGTCTCATGGCTGAATCAGACTTTATTTCTTAAACTAAACAACTTTTACGAAACAAACTGAATTCCCATTCCAAGATATTTCTATGTTGAATATTGCTTGGCAACAAATTCGGTTTCACTAAACACCACAGAAGCCACGTGCACGTGTGACATCGCGTAAGACGAGACCGTTTGACGTTACTGTATTTTTTTGCTTGACAAAAAAACTGATTGCCCAGCTTATCCTTATTTAACTCACCACAAACATTTCATCAATTCGGATAATTCAACATCGAACAACTCGCCACGGCCAGAACTTTCCCAGTTCATCTTCACACGACTCATCCAGCCCATGTTGCACCCTTTCACAGCTCGTTTCTCAAGCTATTCCTTATTCTTACCACATCTTCTCCATGGCTGGATGACTACAGTATTTTACCCGCTTTGCCTGACCTACGCGGTGAAAGATCTTTAAGATCCATAAAAACTTGAGTTTTGTTACATCGTTATTCTTTCAACAAACGAAGCTCATTAGCTTTACTGTAGGTTCACTCAAGAAAAATCTTTTTCGTTTAGCGAGACCCCATCTTTAGCAGGATTCAGAGAAGGTTTTGTATATATCGATCAGATCAGGGTTTACGTTAATGGTGATTACCCCGGCAATCAGGGCTGTTTTGTTTTAACAGCAAGTCCCTGCTTCATTTCAACGCGAAAGTCAATGCATTTATCAGAAGCACGAGAGCTTTTTCGGATTTTCCACCAGTGATGTGACAAACAATTGTATTTTCAAACAGAACGGTATCATCGGTTGTCAATTAATGCTGAAAATGCTGAAATTTTAGTACTTGAAGAAGTCTATCGTCTAGTGCAATTTCATGCGTGGCTTGCATTACATTTGTTGATAGTAGCCTACCTTATTGACATATTTCACGTAAGTGCGATTGCTTTGTTTTGCATTAGCTACAATGAAAGACAATATAAAAACGGTCACAACGGCTATTTCAACAAAGTGTTGGAGTATTTTTAATCACATCGGTTTTTGCTAAAGTGCATTTGCTGCCTTGATTCTGTTAAGATTTTATCCGTTAAAAATGTAGGTTTCTCTCAAACAATAGAGTTCTACGGAGAGTTGTGGATTTTCCTATTGTGCTTGCCGTAATAAAAGAACGCATTGCTTGATTCACAGGCAAAGCATTCACTCGTAAGGAGATCGGTTCTTTGACGCAAAGGATTTGGGTTTAGCACAGGTTAAAAGAAAACCTCTCCATTCGAGTATTTGCGGGGAGACTAACTTTTGACCAGAACCACCAATAAAATTGCTTAAATTGGTGCACACCATGTTCAAACAAGGTTTCAAGGTTCAGAAAAAAAAGAAAACTTTATCATCAAACACTTCTTTGGAAAGTCAGATTACAACAGTCGTTAGACAAGAGGTACACGCAGTTTATCAGCTGCAGTCTCCCAATTAATGTATTTCAGCTTTTCTTTTAAAAGTGAGAAAGAACCGCAACTATCCATTCTAGTACCATGTCACAGAAAAATGGCAGGTGGGGCTTGTCTCGATCGATTGGGGCGAACAATAGATTCTTGAGTTTCGTTTAAATGCGAGTTTGTTTTGACATTGTTTACCAAACCGGGTAGGTGTACTGAGGGACTTCAATGCTGGTACAAATCACAATGGCTTTCAGTAGTGAATAGTGTATTGTTAACGACGCAGATCCGGTGTTGATTGATCCGCGATAATGTAGCCAGTGAGGAATTCAGTAAATGTATTATTGAGGCTTTGTACGACTTTTAGTTACATCTAAAGGAAAGCATAGTCCACAGAAGAGGAACTACACTAAAATGCTTCTGAAAAATGTACGGTTAAATACCATTTTTCCACAGTTAACAAGCGATGCGCCGCCATATCATCACGGTTAAAAAATGTTGGCTTCTGAAGCAAAGACGTGTAACGACATTAAAGAAAGCTCGTATCAATAAAACTACGATTTCCTTCATTAAATCTTTTCTGTTAAGGTTGCTAACGTTCACTAACACGACATTTTTTCAAACCCTTGCCTGTGCGAAAGCGATAAACACATAGCGAGGTTGCCAGCAGCTGTTCTAATTCCTAACATGAGAGCTGTTGGCACCAAAGTCTGACAGCTCTCTGCTGGTAAATTTAAAAACATTTGTTTTTATAGTGGCTAGGCAACTCAAAGCTTTTCGATTATATCTTTGTTTGTCAATCACTTGTGCAAGTAAACATGTCTGTATACTCACTGGCAAAGAAAGAAACTTATTGAAGTATTCAAGGAAAAGATCGTCGCATGTCAAAGCTTCTTCCAGCGAGTCAGGAGCTACTACTTCAATACCTGAAAAGAAAATTGACAAATTTGACATCAGAAGTCTCATGAGCATGCAGAAAATAAACAAGGTTATCTCCGTTCTTCGTTCAACACAATATCTGTGCAATGTGCTTTAAATTGCCTCGTTCTTGTTGTCCATAACATGATAGTGTTGCAGCAAACTAAGTTCATGCTAAAATTTTCGTGATCGAAAGCAACTGAGAGAAAATGTTTCTCCGCTGTTTTCTTTTGGTATCAATGACTTCAACAAAAGCTTAAGTCAACAAAGTTTCTTGATAAACCATGTAGATAGAAGGACGCTGCCGTTGCAAGCAAAAGGGAACCCTTTTGTATTTTTTCAGTTCAGTGCAAATGTTTCTTTTACCAGAGTTTTGAAATATCAACTCGAAAATAAGAAATAACCCCAGAGTTTTCAAATTTTTAGTTACTGGAATTCAGAAGCACTCTGTTTCTAAAGAATAGCAATAGGAAAGAATAACCTTTGTTTGCGTTTATACCTTCACGGTGGGTGAAAGTTTTTGACAAGTTTCTTCTTTAAACTTTGATGAGTAAATAAAGCTCTCTGGCAGCGTGTCTCTTATCAAACTTATGCCATGTCTTATCAAATCATCTTTCCCTCTGCTGTCTAGCTTTCTCAAACACCTCTTCAGAGAAAGGGTTATTTGTCGCTACTTCCTAGGTGGCTTATTTGTTAAAAGAAGAATTTGAACGTTTTGTGCAGTTGCTGAGTAGTGAGTAGGCTGCTGTCTAAATTTTCTGGAAAAACTGCACACCAAACACAAGACATCCCGCGCGAAAGTTCAGGCTTATAGCTACAAGCTCATGCAACTTTCCGCTTCGGATAAGTACCAAATTCATGAGACGAGCACCGCTTATGGAAAGAATTTGCCGCGTACTTACTTTTCATCCCGATGTTTCTTCTAGTTGCTTGATATTGTCACGAAAACTAATTTCTTGCTAACGCTTCATGATGTCCGATGGGCGGTCACCTGAAACTTGCAGTCGTCAACGCGATAATCTGCGATGTTTGTCGAGTGAAGACAAAGCAGGGCTTCCAGGCCCTCTTGCGGTCAATATTTGCACTTCGAAACCACAGAGCAAAATTTTTGCGAACAGGTGGAACATGGCAATGTAAGAACCGATAGGCTGACAAAGGTGAATCAAAGCACATTGAATTTAGCAGCGGGCACGCTCAAATAATTTGATTTTTCCTTTGTTGCAATACACTATACAGATTAACTCGTGACTGAGTTTCGATTCTTCGTCTCGGCTACCAGAGGATGTAACACTCACCACCAAGCTTTAGGGGACCTGCCAATCTAATATCATGATTTTGCGTAATAATGCATTGCAGTTCACCATTCTTCTTCTGCTGCACGTCTCGCTATCTCAGCACGAAGGTGTTTTCCTTCCCGAACTTTCCTAATTGCGTTTTTCAATTAGCCACCTTTTGCCATCTTCGCATGCAATTCTATACCATACACAGCTCGCTTTTTGTTGTATACTTGTACGGTGTTACTGAAGATGACAATATATAGCAACCGTGTTCAGTTGTTTGAATCAACTGCAAACAGTGCCGAAAATTTAATAATAGTGCTCTTTACCTTGGAGCTCTAGCACTTTCTATGCAACCCACTACACTGCAGTGGTTCTCAACCTTTATCTAATCGCGTACCACCCGGTGGTGTTTTACTGTAGCTGCGTCACTTGTTCATGTGCTTATGATCACTAAAACACACAAATAAATTTAAGATAAACAATCTATTGCGAGTACTCCAACTGTTTCTTCTCCACAAGCTATTTGAATAAGTGGGGTTTGAATAAGAGTTTGTTTGAATATGAGCTGATTATGCTTACGTAGTAGNCGAAATATATGTAAGATCTTAGTGCATTTATTCTTAGCTGTGAAAGGATTCCTTTTATTAGGCAGTTCTCCAAAGCTAGTATAAAGTGATAAAATTATATTAAGTAATAAATAATTAGATCAAAAATAATAATACCTTTATCATGGGCATCCGCAGGGGGAAAAACGGGCATTTCCCCCCTGGAAATTGGGACTAAAAATCAAAAAATTTGTGATTCTTATCCGGCGTGTCCCCCCGGTTAAGAACCACTGCTTCAGTAATTTAGTTCCCAGTAACAACTTTTGAACTTAAGCAACCGTTGGTAACACTGATTTTTGAGGTAGTTCCATCCAGTGGCGTACGCAGAAACTTTTCATGGGGGGGTTTCAAAGTGCCAAAATTTTTCTTTGCGCTAAAATTGAAAGAACGATGAGAAAAAATATAAAACAAGCAGCAATACAATACGTAAACGTTGTTAAGCAGTTATAAACACATATTTAAACGCCTGTTGGATGTCTCACTTAACCTGTTAATAATCTGTTCCGGGGAAGGAGTGTAATTTCGAT
>JGI24022J15233_10001009_pt1 | contig 21490 bp, 15 predicted proteins | sample Ectturendosymbi2_FD_15233 | JGI IMG/M metagenome (IMG submission 15233)
CGGGACGGGCGGTTTCTTGTTAGATCCGGGCGGGCCGGGCTGCAAAAGTGCTGGCCCGTGCCACCTCTAGTATCTAGTGTACATATTCAACCATTGTTTTGTCTCGCCACATTTTATCCCAATAAAGAATGTCTTTCCTCTCACTTCGTCCATCACTCTCAGTTGGATAAGTATAAACTTCCCCTTCCTTTTTGTCGATCGGGTTAGTACCACTTTAATCCATGTTTCCGAACTTAACTCGACCAAAGGAGCTCGCTTTGGAATCTTCTCTTTAAATCAGAGTGATTTCATTGCCATTCTTGTGTTCATATGGCGTATATTCCAGTCTACTTAGTGATCAATAACATCCATTTTTCTTGTTCCCATGGAATCTTCAATACTTTCAGTCTTGTGGTTATTTTTATTTCCTGACATGTTGGAGCACAAAGTGTCTCCAACACAGGTATGGCAGCGACATATTGTTGAAAAGTGTAAAAGGCATTGTTTTTATCATTCGTAATTCATTACGATTTCACTATCAACGCCAAAATCAAAACAAAACGGACAGTAGAGTGAACACAAACCGAGACCTCTTAAACTTTGTTCAAAGTTGGGTCTATGAGTAAAGAACGCTTTATGTTACGATGGTGTCTTGTCTGCTTGGTTTCATTTTTAGTGGCAATGCGAATTGTCGCAGGGCTATATCATGCGTTACGGTTTGGTGATAGATTCTTCGCTTTCAATAGTTTTAAAAAGATCAAAATAATCCAGTAAATATTTTCAGAGCATCGTTCAGAGCTGCTAAAGCACTTTCAGCGCCAAGTATGATATATTGAAAAACGTACTGTTTTTTGAGCAGACCGCCAGATTTCTTTCTGAAATGTACTTCACTTTTTCTCGCCAAAACTGGCTGCAAAACTCTACGACCTTGCAAGTACGTTTCACCACCAGGGCTGCCGATGAAATTTTTGGAAAACCCCATTTAGACTCATTACCTTATCCTAGCTGTAAACAGAAAACCCCAGATAGGAAGATACACAAAATCAGCTCAATCTCTCTACTATCGAGGAATCACTCATTCATGAACAGTACAACTGGATATCTATCGTTGCTAACGAAGTGTAAAAACAAATATTTTCCAGATAACACAAATATCACATATTTGCATAAAAAGAACAAGCTAAGGCATACAGCATCCAAGTTATTCTAACGACAAAATAAAACGCATTCCTCGTCATTTTGTATTTCCAGAATGAGTAGCAGGTCTCAAGGTACTTAAAACACATGAAAAGATATGTCGCAAGATATCTTAATCACACGTTGCAAGAATTCTTCTTCATTTTCACTTCCAGTATCAATGGCAGATTCGTGTTTTTGAAATTTAAGCCTTTCTTTGTATCTCTTGCCTACTATCCCATCCAGACCATTTGTATTTTTTTTGGTTCCCACCCACGTGATGCATGTCTAATTTGTTTTGGTGGTAGCCTTAAAGGTAGTTTATTTGCGACTGTTTCTGCTTTCAAAGAGCCAACGGTTCTGCTGGATTTCATGGAATTCATCTGCGAACATATTCTTTCTAGACTTGCAGAAGAGAGTGGCAAATATCCTTCTTTTCAATCATACGCTATCTTAAATACCCCCCATGCAGTAAAAGGTTAACTCCCCGATTTTCCAAAGATATACCCAGAAACCCAAAAAGGCATTGAAAACCTCAGATCTGGGGGCAAAACCTCAGGTTTGGCACCACTGTTTACAACGTTCAAGGCCCTAACTATTGTTGCGTAACGTGTTACGAGACTCGTTCAATTTTTTTCTCTTCTTAATTCTCACTTGAGGCGAAATTTTTGTGGCGTAATCTTTTTGCATGTAGAAAAGGTCTGGACTGGTAGTTTTGCTCTGCCTATATTTCTCACATTCCTCGATACTAGATATTCGTAGGGGGCATACATTCAAGTATTCGCCCCGGGCATCATCAAACCTCTGCAAGCCTTTGCTTATTGAGAAGACATTGAAACTGAATCGCTTCTCAGCCAAAGTTTTAGCCTCAAGACATATAAAATGGATATCACCCCATATTTACGCATTTAGTTTTCGAATTGTACAAAAACAAAAAGCCACGATATTCATTTAATGTTACAGCTGACACCGCAAACAAGGATAAGTTATGTCTGTAGCGCGCCAGGATTATCAGAGAGGAATTTTTGCGAATGTCGTGATATGAAGCTTATGTTACCGTAGGATACAGCAAATTGCTGCGGCAGAAACGGCTGCGAACAGCGTTACACCCTTGCTTTTACTTGCGGTTGGTGATTACAATCGGTTAGATACAAGCTTGTATTTCATAATTACCTACTCCCACGCAGAGCTTAAGTCTCCGATAAAGGTCAGCCATGATATGAAGCATGAATTCCCTAACACTTACACCTACACACCGTTTGATTAATCATGGACAATTGGCAAAGAATGTTGCTTTTATCAGATTCAACTGAAAGACCAAGTACAGGATAGGTTCCTCAAGAAGTTTGGTTGATTTGCACTGAAGTATATTTCTTTGACTTATCCATCAACGGCTTGATTAAACTGAAATATTTTGGTCCAATTTTTTGGAATTGGGGGGGGACACTGCTTGGTTGAACCCTGCTACGCGTCTGGCTATAGGCCGCTTCGTTGAAAAACGAGCTTGTGTTTGCATTTCCATTTTTTGTTTCATGATGTATAAAGCTATTATAAAAACCTATACCAGCTTATTGCACTTGCAACGTTTTTTACCCATGAAACAAAGCTCTGTATCCAAACTGTCGTATTTCTTTCAGCTAAAAAATGCCATTTGTTCTCTTACGTGCAGAATATGAAAGCAAAGCATTTGTAGGCGACTTTCCAAACACAATGATAAGATACATTTCCCACCAAGTTCGTAGCACGGCTAGTCTTTATATTTCATAATTTCCAACGCAATGTTGGAGTCTATTATTCCTTGCTTGTCATGTATTTTGCAAGTTTTATCTCCACAAGGTAAGTGAGCCAAATGCAATGTAGCCAGTAACGTTTCGCGTTTCATGATGTGGAAGCAATAGTTCAAAAATAATGGACCAAAAATGTCTGTTGCATTATTGAACTGAAGAAAGCTGAAACATGCGCATACACAAACCGGGACAAAGTACGCGACAAAAGGAAAGTTTTCTTAAAACGCGGTAAACCAGGGGTCGGCAACCTACGGTACGCGGGCCGGATCCGGCACGCGAAGCAAAATTATCCGGCCCGAAGCGCCTTTACCAAATTGTAGTAACTGTGTATGGCCAGCCTAATTATGTTTTATGAATCTGCCCTCCTTCGACATTGTGCTATAAATGTGCTTTATGTCGTATTTTGGGCTTTCGTTACGAACTGTGAAAATCACGAGTTAATCTGATTGAATTTCCATGAATTCCCAAGATTTAGCAACAGCAAAGGAAAGGAATTGTTGATGGAAAATTAGCACTGCCCGCCATACCTTGCAGAGGTTGTTTTTGGCCCGCGACTTCGGAAAGGCTGCCGACCGATGTGGTAAACTAACCAATTGTTCACACTATCGGTTAACGTAGCTTGTCGCATAATTTACAACATACCCAAGAAAAAGTATCATTTGTTAACGCCTACACCACACACTGTTTGTTGCAACAGAAGTAAAACGTTCTGCAGCTGGTGAACTGATATAAAACCTGATTCGAGCGAAACGTGTTTCTTCTGATTGAAAAAAAGAAAAAAATTCTCACTTATATTATTTGTGTTTTTCCGAAAAAACGTATTCACTGGACGTTGCAGAATCTGCGTGATATCTAAATCGGAAAACAAACTCAAATTTTAAAAATCTCATCGTTTGCGCCATTGTACATTTTGACAGTATTTTGTCAAGCTTTGAAATGCTTTAATATAAACAAATGAAATCTTAAGTTTGATTGATGCAATTGCACTGGATTTTGCGTTATTGCTCCGTTGCACGCGTTGGCCTACTGTAAATAAAAGAAAGCGGTATGCTAACTAGATAACGTCTTGTACAATAAGCAAAAAAGCGGAAGCTACAGTACATGTTGTGAAATTTGATATTACCTTTGGTTATATTGAGAAGGTTGTTGATGGAAGCAGCACAATTAATAACCACAAAATTTCTTTCGACGGATACAAATCAAAATCATATTTTTCCAATATTTGTCTGCACTTACACTCTTGTTAAGTATGCGAAACTTCTGCTGATAAAATTACCTAAATTACCGTTTGTTTATCAAACCACAGTAGGTCGCTGAAACGGTTCGTGATTCGTCCGTGTTTTGTTGATATCCAGGAGAGGGGAAATCTTTCTGTTTAGACGGAGAGTGCGAATTTTTCAATCTATCGCAAAACAGATGCAACAAGAATGGTGAGTGAACATGTGAAATGGTTGAAAAGCGTTGCGTGGCAATGTCGGTCTTTAAGGAACGTAGATTTTCAAAAAAACTTTAAGGCACAAGCACTAACTCGTTACATTAAGCAAGTACACCCGATGCAGGAAGCGACGTTTTTTTGTTGGTTTATGCAACCTACGATCCTATGGCGATACTTGAACAACACGTCAACAGACATACAGACATAACAGTGCTATTGATCCATGGCTGTGGTATTATATCTACAGCACTCTTTATTGCGATTTTGCGCGTTTTTTATTGAACACCACAGCTGCAATACGCTTAAGCGGTGGTCTTGCTTCGAGTCTGGCTTGAAGCCAAGATTTGCAAATGCAAGATCAGGGCAGCACACAGTCATGGGCGTCGGAAGGGAGAGGCTTGGCCTCCCCCTGGATTTTGAAATTTGACATTTTCCCGTGAAATTGTCAGCGCAAAAACGTTGTTTTCTTAGTTTCGAATGGCTGAAATAAAATTTCACCACTTTTTCCCCCTTGGAAAATCTTTTTGGCTACCCTTTGAAAAATCCACTATTGCCGCCACCTGGAGGAAATCTTTCCGACGCCCATGCATACAGTATCACAGTATTTAAAATTTATAATGACAGTGACGTGGCAAAGTGTTGAACCAATGTCAAGGTTCTTGAACTTCGATACCAGGTTTGGGAAATATTTTCTCAACCACCAACAGAAACGCGAAAGAGGCATGTTTTCAACCAATCGTTTTTAAGTTGCGGTACAACTGGATTTACAAAAATAAATTTTTGAGAAACGAAACGACAGTTCGTCTCTTGCTTTCGGTGACTGAAGAAAATTCGTTTGAAACCCATGACAATTTCCACACCTATAGAGAGACCGACAGTGAGTTGAAGTTTCGAAGCCCCGGTTGAAAACACACATAGAAAGTTTAAGAAACAAAACTGTCAGAATCTGGTGTGAAACAATCCGCAGCTGGGCTTGAGCTGTTTTGACGTTATTCAGTGGCCTTTCTGTCAGAACAAGCAGATTTGAATAAGGTCTACAAATGTGAAGAGGCAAATTTTAATAAAAAAGAGAATTTTGACTCAAACTTGAGTCAAAGTTTGAATGCTGCGTATTCCGTCTCATTTATGTAGATTTTAGTGAAACGCAATTTAACTCAAACTCCAGTCGCTTATATTCCGTATAGGCCTGCGTCTCGGTAAGAACTTCAAGAGTTGGAAAAAGCCAGTAAAATTTATGAAAAAGGTCTTGATTTGCTTAATTTTTTGGAAAATATTTTGTTTGGCGTTATTCCATCCTCCAAAAACGATTTCAATTTCCATTGAGGTTGAAAATAACCAATGCACAACGTAAAATTCAAATGAAAACCACGTATTACCTTTAAAAAACTGAAATATTGGACTATAACATTATTTGCAGCACTTGGGGGTGGATATAGATCACCAAGCACCTTGTAGCTTTGAACATTTTTATAGACATTCACACAAAGAGATTTCGTTTTATTCGTAAAATATGGAGAAGATGAACATGGTTACCCACTCTAAATAAATAATTTCTTGCAAAATATGGTGCGATTTTGCTGTTTTGTAACACTGTATGCCCTTGCTCTTTGGCTTTACACTTGCTATCGACAGAACTTCGGTTTTAATCGTGTAATTTGTGTGTATTTTTTTCATCTTTCTTCTGTTTGAAAAACAAACCCGAAAACGTTGGGTTATAGCTTTTGCTGTTAAGAACAGTTGCAAACGCTTGAGTTCAGCACATGGTACCACTTTTTGAACGCACTCTATCTCATCCGCAACAAGAAAGCCCTTGACCACCATGATCCCGCAACAGAAAGTCTTTGTCCCAGAAGATTGATCAAGGGTATCTCTCAACCCACATAGGAAACTTGCCAGTACTATCAAAGTTATGGCATCATACGCTAAGCTGGTGCGTTTCACTTTATGGCGGAATGTTAATTACTGTGATTATATCCGGGTCGTTTTCGTGAACTTCCATTAATACAGACGCGCAATAAATCGCAAAGCGTGAACATACTACTCTCGTGTTTACTTGCAAAATTTAGGCATGTAAAAGCATGTCACATGCGCATTGATGTAATTAATTGGAAAAGAACCACCATATGAAATGAACGATTACACTTGCATTTAAAGGGCAAAATTATCTGCAGAAATTGAGTTTGACTTAGTTATAGCAGTCAAACATTGGTTCCATCTGGAATGAAGCAGATAATTGGGTTGCATGAAACCTGCAGTACTAATATAATAGAATGTGAAATTAGGCTATGATTTTCAATACGCCACTCGTAAACTAAACTTTTGATTGTAAATTCTTTGTTATGCTTTAATCAAAGATAAATCTAATGTTTTAGTGAAAAACAAGCACTTCTGAAACATCCTGCGAAAGTATTTCAAGAAGTTTTTGTTTTAATGTAAAATACTGCTTCAGCATGTTCAAACATAAATGCAGAGTTTTGCAAGACGAACCAAGTCTACGTCTACACAGATAATTGGAAGCCAGTGAATTGCAACGATTGTGGCGGTAAGTTGTGGTGGCAAAATGTTCGTTAATCATGCATCTGCTGAAGATTTTTGGAAATTCCGACCGTTTTATTATAAGTTGTTTTTGCAGTGAATTCTTTATTGTTTGTATTCTGAAGTAGAAGTACAGGCAAAGCTTAACAGTTTTGAAACAATAAAAAACGTGAAGGACTATAAGAACAATCAGCGTTTACGAGCAGAGCTAACAGTATACTCCCATTTGTTGAAACTAGGTAGTTAATTTTTACTTCCGACCGTTGTTTCTTATAGCCATAAAAGGACATCAGGCTTACCCGGCGCTAATGTCTTGTATCCCAACAAGCGTTGAGTATTTGTTATGCGACGTTTTGCCTGAAACCTTGTTTGCATGTAGCCTGATTCGTCCAGTCATTTTTTAAAAGCTTTTTACCACGTGTATCATAAATAGGAAAACTGGGCGAATCACAGGTATTTCGAGGACAACTATTTGGTAGTGAGTCAATTCAAAACATCAGAGATTGGCTACATTGTTCTACAACAATAAGACCATTCGACAGCATGAAAGTTGTATAATATGGCAGTCGAGCGACATGAAGATTATCCAGCGACATGACGATGGGCAGTATCAAACTTGCTGTAATTAAACTTGTTGCTAAGTTGCCAACCAGGTCTATCAATTTTTCTGTCACAGTATTTCCAAGTTACCTCAGCGTTTAACGGCAAATATTTTAGAAAAATTTCAGACATCATAGGAAAACAATTGACGTTACTTGAGAAAAAAGAGCAACTCGTACATTTTTTCCGCGTTTCGACGCAACCCAAGATCTCGATGCAAAACCATCAAAACTCTTAAAAGACAGAAAAAAATCAGTATCTTCTTTTGTAAAACCTGTTGCATTTCTTCTCTATTCTTTTTACAACACCAAGTAACTTCCAAGTTTAATGACTGTTATTCCTTTTTTATATTTGCCTTCAACAGGTCGAGGAGATAACAGTCCAGACTACGAAGAAGTGTGTGTAGGTAAGAATGGAGTTTTTTTGTGGGCATGATAAATTCATGATTTGAAACGCCGTTAAAGCACTCCATTTTTCAAAAATTTTTTCATATTTGTTTAAGTGCCTTTCTTCCGACTCCGCAGTTCTTTTGTTGGCTAAAGCGATAAAGCAGCTTTGCACAAACGTAAAAATTCTTGAAGTTCATGGGTTGTAGAAATGCAAAAGTAGATGAAGAAAGGTTGACAAACTTTAAAAAACGGTAAAAATGAGACAGTATTTGGTATTTTGCATTTTTCAGTGCACATGCACAAAATAAGTTCACAGAAACTTTCCTAAAATAATTTCTAACCAAAGATGAATGGCCAGCGTCGTATGTCGTGAGAGTACGTTAACATTTTTCTCCGTTTAATTGCATGTATTCAGTTGAGTTACTTTATATTCTGCTTGTTTCAGAACGCGAATGCCGAAGAAATCTTACACAAAGATCCACGAGATTTTGTTTTAAAATTACTTCAAGTGAGTCTGCTTGCGAAGCAGAATGTAAAATGTGTTAGATTAGCAAAGCCCTGAACTGAAAGTTATTTTTGATATACACCATGTCGCACGCGAGAATCATTGCTAACAATTCTGAACCAGATCTTCGTGTAAGAAAAAAATTATGTAAATTTGGAAGTAGAAGGCGAATATAATGAAACTTTCTTGTTTTGTAAAAATGTTTAATGTGGTGTTGACTGAAATTTCCTGCTTTGATAATTCGCGATAGTTCGAGGTAGTAGTGCATGGGCTAGACCAGGTGTGGTCAACCTATCCCTATGGTGCATTGGATGATTTGAAGTGGCGAATTGCTTCCTTGTGATCGTAATAAAGCAAGATAGTAAACTTCTACAATGTTCCTGTCGATATTTTGTTTGGTACAAATCCCTTGTGAGTTATCAGTTATCATCTTGAAAGAAGCTGTTCATGATTTTCTGGAAGCGAATAACGAGCTACCTGAGGTAATATCTCTTTTATGTGATAACAACTGTCTATTTGATCTGGCACTTTTAGATGATGTAAATAACCATCTCAATCATCTGTATATGAAACTGCAGGACATGAACAAATTGTTTCCTAACTTTAAATGTCATCGTTGCATTCAGGGTGAAGTTAAAACTGCTAATCTCGTAGCTAGAAAATGTGGATATGAGCCGGTTTCCGCATTTAAAGGAGCATATTGAATGTGCTGCTGATAATGGCAATTTAATAAAAAGGCCTGAAAAAAACAAGTTATTGTAAGATTCATTTAAAAGTCACTTTTGTGATTTTGCTGAAGAAGAAGACTGCATTTTCGCATTTATCATCCCACTCTCACGTAATGAGCAAAATACAATGAAAATGGCAAGTAACGTAAAAGCAGAGCTCATTGACTTGAAAGCAAATTAAATATTGGAAACAAAATCTGATGAGCTTCCTTCAACTCCTCGTTCTTCTGAAACTTCTGTTTCTGGCGATCCTTACTGTGTGAAAGTTTCCAAGTACTAAGATAATTCGCTCAGAATTATATGACGTTTTGGAACGACATACACATGTGAAAAAGCATTTCGTTTACGAAATTGATTAAAAGCAAAACGAGTACACGCCTGACTCATTCAAATTTGAAGAATTCTTTACTGTTCTCAGTAATAAATTTAACACCAAACATTGAAAAACTGTTGAAATAAGCACAAACTTACAGTCACAATCCAACGTAAATAAATGTGAAGTTTATTTGTTGCTTTACCATATATTTAATTTACATTTGAAATATTACCTGGTTAATCACATATGACGTGAAATAACATCGGTACAAGAAATAACCGATGGTATTACGCATCGATATTCCGCGTTTGAAAGATTTGGCTTATTCTGTGGAAAAGGTTGGCCACCCCTGGGCTAGATTAGCACTGCACCCGATTCGGTCACTAACTCAGTTGACTCACTGTTCAATGCGGACAGCTCGAATTGTATTAGGCTTAGAAGTGTTGGGGTTTGATTTCAACTCTAGTGCTCAATCTGTGACCTTTGCCATTGTTGCCAACATCCAATGTTTTTGACTTGTCTAACACGAAAGTTACTCGTTTCTTTCCCCACTGCTGCCTCTGCTGCCAGATTACCCTGGCATAGAAAAAAATCTACTTGCTCAGTGCGGACCACTGAGCAAGTAGATTTTGGTACACTTTCAGAGCATACGTGAATTATTTTGAGAACACCAAAGCTATTTGTACTGTACAATAAAATGAGCACCAAAAAAGGATTAGTTTGACACAGTTATGGATTCCAAGGAGGAGCTTAACCACAATTACGAGGTTCGCGATTGTCGATGAGACTAAAACAAAAACAAATTTCGGAAGGAATGATTCCTGTTAAAATGTATTTACTTTTCATTCCCTACTTCATAAGACATTGCTTTATGAAAACAATACTTGTAACTTCAAAAGGCAGTGGCTATTGGAGATGCCAAGCCATATCTGCTTTATTAGGCAGTGGAATTGATATATTTGGTTGGGTTCCGGTGTATATGTTGCCAGGCAACTGAGGCTGTTTTACCTTTAATGCTCTTTTAAGGTTAATATCGATATATTGACAGTTTACTTTTGTTGACATAGTCTTTGAAAGATACATTCATGAAAATTTGTGCTCTTAACTAGCATTCTTGTCCGACTTCTCCATGCGAATTGCTTTATGGATGAAAAGCCAAATAAGTTGAAAGTTACGTGGTAAAAGGCATCTGATAGATGTGTTTCGCATTTCTTTATCCATCAGAAGAACGAAAAAAATCTGCTAAGTATTTTCCTCTAGAATAGATAGTGCAATATTGATGCAAGTGTGAAGTGTGTCGCCGTATTGCGTCACACGCCCAGAGCACTAAACTGGGAAGCGCTTCAACAATGTGGTGGTTCACAAGCAATAACAATAGAGTGAACCTGGCCGAGCAGGAATCTCTATTATTGGTTTCCCGTTTCGGCCTTCTTTCCGTTGTGTGTTCGCATTTTCCGAAAAGAAGCGAAGCAAAACATGTTTAGAAAAAAGGGTACAATTTTTGTATCAACCTACACAATTGCGTATCTTTTGTGCAGATGTCTTTGCCACCTTATCAACATTTTTTGCCGAATGCTAGAATTTGCGTCAATCAGAAAACACTGATTTGTTGCAGAGTATTCGTTGGCACAGACTGAAAGTACACTGAAGACTTTCTTTTCGAACTAGCTACTATCAATGGAAGTGACACTCGGAAAAAACAAATTCAAACTGGAAACATCTAATATCGTTTGGGTGTTTACTTGAAGCACACTACAGACAAAAACCTACTTCTGGTCAAATGCTTATACGGTATCGTGGGTTGTTGTTTTTTCGCCCTGCACGTCTAAAAGGCAGGCACAAGTACAACACACCACATACGCTTCGAAACAGTACGTCAGCTCACGTCTGTATCATAACAAATTTTTGTGGTATTTTAATATCACTGGAATAGTGGCATTTTAGACATAGCTTTTTAATTTTAACGTAGGTTCGGGAAAGCTAATATCCAGGACAGTTTTTGCCATTCTGCAGACGGTGTAACCGCCTTTAAAAGAATATTTCTAGCCCATTTCAATGCAAGAATAAATGTTGCGCAGAAATTCTACCACGAGAAATTATATCTTTACTGCATCTTCCTGAGTGTCAGAGTGTACCACACATAAGTATTACTTTTCAGTAGGGTCTTTTATTCGCGGTTAACTGCTTTATCTTTTTAATACCTTGTCACAAAGTTTACCTTGTTAATACCGAGTCAAGAAGACTGAATTCATGTAAAAATGCGCAGTAATTTATATAGTAATTTTCTGGTTTCTTTTCTGCATCTAGGAAGCGTCGTACGTCATGTGTTCATCACATGACCATATCTTCTGAGCTGTTCCACGGTTCGTTTTGTGTCATATGACGGTAGGCACCCTTCTTTGGATGAGGTGTCCTTACTTCTTTGACACGTTTTGGAATTAGGTTGTCACATTTGGTGGGTGTGTCCTTGGTTTCGTGACGTAATATGGAGGTTTTCAAGCTCATATTTCCAAATGTGGTTGTTTTCCTGACTTGTCATTTCATGACCTGTTTGCAAAAGGCATCCGTTCCTGAATCATCATGCCATAGTTTGTTTGTGAAGAAAGTCCATTCCTGAATTGTCATGTCATGGCAGGTTTACGAAAAGTATCCATATCGTGTTTGGAGCGGCTGCTTTTCTTTCCAAGTCTTGTTTATTTTTGCTCTTTTGGGCTTACATAAATATTGTCGTCATTACTCGTGACGTATTTCTAGTCATGTGCTTGGTCCTTATGCCGTAGTTGTGCAACTCTTGCTAAGCCAGCGGTTTGTCTTGGGCTTTCTACTAAGTTTGTGTTTTCTTCAATTTTCCCATGTTTCTTCATAAAGCTTGGACTTTTTCCCAAGACTGTATGGTTGTATAAATGTTTTCTTTAGCATCTTGCATGCTTTCTGGGTTGGAGTAAGACTTTGACATGCTTTGCTTTAGTTCATGTTGAGGATACGGAGCTATTTGCGAAGTAGCCTCTACACGTCTGAACAGGCACAGCAGGTCACTGCGTGGGACGATGCAGGAAATAACGTGCGCGAAATTAAGGTCGAGCTCGGGCTGGACTACGCACGTGCACTACGCATGTTTAAGATTGTTCTCTTAGTTCTCTTAATCCGAAACAATTGTCTTTATGTTGTCTGCTAAGGCTGATCAGGGCAAGCACTGACCGCATTGGCTACATTACCAATTTCTGTAGCATGATAAAACTGTTGCACTAACTCAAAAACAGGAGTTGTTAACATAGAAGCATTCATGTATGTGATAATGCCTCAGCAGGAAAAAAGAAAACAAAAAGTTTGCTGCACTTCTACGCATAACAAAAAAAAGAAAATTTTCTTGCGTACTTTGTGCACATTCTCAATTCTTCTGTAGTTTAGCTATTTTAGATCTTGCAAACCGTGGTGTGCCCCTGCCATTCCAGCCGCACGCCTTCTGTGCTCGACTGTTCGTATTTGACGAGATATCAGCGCAGCCTTTTTTTACAGTTGCAAATTGCTCTGACGAAGTGATGAGTGCGTTTTACTCCCCTTTTTTAACACAGCCTAATATTTTTGCGCTTCTGAAGTGCTGCATCGTAGCGTTGGGTGTATTTTTCTCCTATATCCTAACTTGGAACGCGGTTTGTTTATCTTCAGTGTAATGACACATAAGATAAGGAGAGTGTGTGTAGAAGAATATGCATATTGTGTCAACAAACTTCGCCAAACGTTGGTTTGGAAACATGGATATGACGTCAAACGGTGACGTCACAAACAGCGCATAATAAATACTAATGACTACCATTTGCCATTCAATGACCCCCCATGAAAATTTTCTGCGTACGCCGCTGCTGCATCATGATGCTAGTATCAGGCTGTGGGATGGGGAGAAAAACTTGTGAAATAGCAACTGATGCAGACTCCTGGGGAGTTTTTGCAGGTCCTGACCACATTAATGAGAAAAAACTGTTTTTTTCAAGTACGATTGTTTTCCTGTTTTGTCGTCGACTTCATTCTATGAAGCTTTCTATTCACACAAATTGCAATTGTCACCACGACGACTAAGACAGATCTCTTGCATCGTGCTTTACTGTTCTTATTATGAGTCATAAAATCGTATTTCTGCTGCAAAAAATAAGTCAATGAACATCATAATGCAAACACTGCAAGGCCTAGTGGCCTCGTGAAATCTTACCACCAGTCAGAACTTCCTGTTTTGATCACGGCGATTCGAAGGCTGACTAATTGCAGAGAGTCACTTATTCGTTGTGGACGTTATTAGAAGAGAGCATATGTTACACAGGAAGTGTTTTAGACATTGCAAACCTGCAATGCACGTAGGTACGCCGGAAATGTTTACTTCACAGATCGCTCGTCAAACGCAATATGTTGTTATCACTACTCATTCGCTGTGTTTACTCCTCTTCAGGTCGTCATAAATAGCAACTCGGTGCCAATGCCCCACGGATTGCACACTTACATTACGTTTAGGAAAAAAACTGCAGCAAAGTTCCATAAATTATAATTTACAATAATTATTACAAATTGTGACCCTGCGTCACAATCCAACCTACACTTTGTGCAGTTGTGTTATGTCTTGTACGGTGTATAGTTTCCACATGGAAGTTGATATGGCTTCAATTTTTGAAGTGTAAAAGAATATGCGCTGCTATTTTTGAAACCACTTCTTCAATACAAAATGTGCAAAACTACCTAAAAAAGAAGCAGTTGAGTTCGTGAGTTTTTGCAGAAGTGTCTTATATCAACGTTTCTCTGCAGCGATTAATGGACAAAGATGTGAATGCCATTGCAGGTGAAGAACAAAACAGAACTTTGTAGACCCGTTCCCTGAACAGCTCGTTCAGTTGAACAGTTGTTCGAACGATAGGCAAAATTTTTTTCAGTCATTTTTCGACCGCTGAACGAATTTGTTTTGAATGACAGAAAAAAATTAAGTCAATTCGGCCGTAATGCTTTTTTCAGTCATAAGAAAGAAATCAGAAAACGAAAAAATGACTATTTCGGACAAATGACCGAAATGTCACATCAAAAAGAAAAATCCATGTTGCAAGTCCCTTGACCTGAACGAAACTTCATTTTGAAGTTTAAAATAAAAAATGGCTGATTGGTCCTATTTTTACTTATACTATACGTCTGGCTTTACTGAATCATTTCTTTTTTATTATTTACTTTCTTACAAAACAAACCATATCCAAGATTTTGTCTAGAGAAAGAAATCCTTTCTCAGCACACAATCGGACACTACGATCTTACAGAGTATATATTTCGCCTACAAAATAGGCATCATCAGCTCTTATTCAAATAGAATCACAAAATCCAAGATTTTGTTTGAATTTGTTTTTTACGAGTGTCACTACTGCAAAAACTAGAAACAAGGTGTTCGTTTTTGAAAGTTATATAAAGAAAATCCCCAAACAGAAACTGCTAAGTCACATTTTTGGGTTAACTGAGTTAGACAACGGAACCTTTTCCCCAAGTCCCTAACATGCTCTCCAAAAATAAAGCATCGAGAATGTGTCTCAAAGGGTAAATCTGCGCACCCACATTCTGCTTCATCCTGTATTTCATATGCAAACTAGAACTTTAACAACTGTTTTCTCGACACTGATATTTTGTTCGTTTGGAACTCTTCTAAGACTTCAAACGAGTATCTCGCATTGGGTTCCAGGTAATTTTATAAGATTTAAGAATAATCGTTTAAATACCTGCAATGTAATGGTTTGCCGCTGTGGTCCACAAACCCCTGTGCTTATGGCGCCCATTTAGAGCTATATGAAGTTGCAGTACCTTTGTCAAGAGCGAATGAAACCGGNCGGTACGTTCACACTACCTTTGATGAAGATTTAAGTTGCCTTGGATCTTGCTGCGCCGTTGGCGCTGCAGTACCCCGGTGAAACTGAACTACTGGCTTAATCATTGTTAGCTGTACAACAGTATGTGTATCGAGACAGGCTTCTTAAAACATTTTCTCTAAACACATAGGTATCAAAGGTTACTCCAAATCGTACGTCTACTTTACAAGAACTTGACTCTGTTTCTGCAGACAAATTCGAGGTAAACTTGGAAAATAGCTGTGACAATCGTTCGACGCCAATCGATTCGGAAATGCAAAATCAAACGAGGGAAAAACTCAACAACATGTCTGTGCTCCAAAGTATTGAAGCACATCTAAAAAAACTGGCGCTGAACGTTTCTACAGAAAACGTTACTCTGATTCAAGGCAGTGGTTTCCGAATGGCATCGGTTGCGATCAACCCGATAGTTAGACGTTCAGTGATGCTTGAAATCGATGACATCACAGTAACTGCAGATGTTGGCAAGACCATCAGAGAAACGATTGTTGTCGGAGTTGCAGACTTAAATCTTTCCATCTATAATCTTGACCCGATATTGCCAGATAGGTATGAAAAGGATGGATCCCCATACTCAGTTCACTCAGAAACGCATCTACTCCCAGGTAGTCCTTTCCTCAACATTGCTGGGTACCTGGCTAGTGGAAGAGGGTTTCTTAACCTGTCAGCGGAATTTTCGTTCCCGGTGGATGCTTCTAAACTGGACCAGCAAGTCTCAGATATCATGAAGTCAGGTGGTGGACGAAGAATACTGACATCTCTCCAGCCTCGTTGCAGTTTCGTAGACTTTTCGCAAGGGAGGTTTTCGCAGCATGGCTGTCAACACGTCAAAAATGAAAACCCCAAAATGACAACCTGCGCTTGCAATCATACAACCATGTTTGCAGTACTACTGTCGGCGAGTGCGACCACCATCCCTCGGGAAGTGCAGGCGAGTAGCAAGGTTCACATTGGCTTTCTTGATTTTTTGTAATCGTAGATGGATACTAATGTACAACCATTAAAATGTTTTGTACAAAATCCCGAGTTTGTTAATAAACATACGGCAGGTCTGCTGGCTTTTTCAGGAGCAGTGATGACCTACAGGCTCAATAGAAATCACCGATTGTCGTTTGGGCAGAAGGAGACTTTTATGTAAATCAACCTGATAGACAACCTCTTTACGCGGGTTGCATGAAAAGTCTCACGAACTATAGTCAACGAAACATATAAAAGATTTATTCGTAAATGACCTCAATATTTGTACATAATTTATCGTTTGGCGATTCCAAAACATATCAATGTAAAAATATTTCAATGTTGTCGTTAAAAAGGTTTTTATGTAACCACAAATTAAACTTTATGAACACGAGTACTCTATTTGCAAGTTTGTTCACGCGGTGACTTAGAAAACTTTATCGTAGCAAACGCACTGGGATTTTAATAAATATTTCCACTCGATATCAAGTTTACAAACTTTACAGTGATGATCGGTCAAAATATTATCAGTTTCTCAACCTATACAAAATTGCTAGTACATATTTTTGCCTAAGGTCTATACAATCATACTCAGAAAATACTGACCTAAGCTGACCTGATATGACTAATTGATCTATGACGAAAATAACACAAATATGACAAAAATATATTTCACATAAAATTGAAATTCGTTTGTGATTCGGTTTTTGCGCAAACCAAATGAACGCCATTAAAAATTTTTTGAAGAAGGAGCATAACCAACAAGGGAAAGGCAAAGGCTTCCATTTGAAGATAAACAAATACTGCAGTACCTTCGATATTGCTTCCTAAACAGCATTCTTAGTCGCAAGGGATTCTAAATTCAGGTTTGAAAATCTTTTCAGATCTTCAGCTACATTGCTGAAACAGTATCGGTTGTCTGTCTTGCCGCTACTTTCATCATCCTCATCAAACTGAGGAAAGTCCTAAAAAGCGACCGCGTTTTTGTACAAATCAATCTGACCTTGGCATTGATGCTTCTCCATTTTTGCTGTCTATTTCAAGAAGTTGCAGTGAACAATCACAGGAGTTGTGAGCTTCTTACCATCCTCATTCATTATTTTTTGCTGACTTCGGGTAAGATGCGCTCGAAAATGGCTGTGCACAATGACTGGAAACCTGAAATTGTTAGAGCTAGACAAATTACATGTTTATGGCTTTACAAATCTTCGGGCTTGCAAAATGCAACAGTGAGAGTGGAACTTAAACGATGTCTTGAGACAGTTACCGAAAAGCAATGCCGTGAAAAATATTGCAAAACGTCATTATTCCAACTTTCGACTTGTTTTTCGTGTTCGCACTTACAAGCCTTATTTTATCTTGCCCTAATCTTACTGGAGCATATCTGATAAAGTTTAATCATATACCATACTGCTACTATGATCGTCACAATTAGTCAAGCATTACCAAANGTCTCCGATGAAGGTGAATTGTGGTTTTATTTTAGTTGTCATTTATTTAAAAAGCTGTTGGTGTATAATCGCTCATGCAAATTGGNAACAAGCAGAAGTGTGTGTTCCTAGGCGCAAAATATTGATGTTTCACACTGAAGTTAAACAAGCTGAAGAAAATTTGAAACGACAAGGAATTGTTGCAAAAAAAGTTAAAAATATTGAAGTCGGAGCAAGTATGTTGAGCTTTGAAATTTATAGGTTTTTATTATCTGCATCAAAGAGTTTGATTACTCCTTGCAAAATTTTAAAAGATTCCAATCGTTCATTATTTTAGCGGAAAAAGTGCTTCCTCTCAAAAACAGTTTGTACTCCTTGTTTACACCACGTTATGCTTGTTTTTTATAATCAGGAGGCTGGATGACCGTGGAGGCAATGGTCTTACTTGTTAAAATATCAAGCAAAGCTTTGGAATACAGCAACAAAAATCCGAAACCTGCTCGAAGGTTCGGTTATTTCGTAGGCTGGGGTCTTCCCGGCTTAATTGTGGCTATAGCTGCTTCAGCAGGATTCATGACAAATACCTACATGGACCAAACCGATCCGTACAGGAAGATGGCCATCTACAAAAATACAACCATACCGATGTACCATTACTGTTGGATAAGTTCCAAGTCGAGGATGAGGTTTCCTGCCGCGATTTTTCCTTTGTTCTGCTCGTGGGTTTTCTGCGCTTTCGTGCTGATAAAAGTCACTTACTTTGTGACTAAGAAGCGAAAGCAAGAAACTTGCTATGCACCACAGGATAATGGTCAGTCAAGTCAGCTTGCCGAAAAAGAATGGAAACAAATATTGTCAGCACTAAATGCATTGCGCATTCTGATGCCTGTATTGGGTACTCCTTGGATTTTTGCATTTCTTGCAGGTAAGCTGTCGCAATAATACTGTACATGAAAAAATGCACTCGCAAAGTGATCCTTGTGTGCGGAGAAATCTACGAGGGTATAGCTCTTATTTGATTTTTCGTGTTGACTTCAGCAGGCACTCAATGTGTAGCTTTCTTGTATCTGCATGGTGACTTTCTCTGATACAGCAGAAGCCACTTTATAAATCCCTATATCATAAATACATCCATCTATTGCATCTAATTTGCCTTGGGAAGGAATTTTTTTCATTCAATTGTTTTCATACCCACTCTTCCTCTCAGGAGGGACACGGGGGCATTATGTAGTGGATGTGATGTCAATCGTTCCCGTCACATCAATCCCACCTTCACTCACGACGACCTTCAGCGAAAGGGTTATTGGAAGAGGCTTTCCGCGCCTGACTTCCTGATTCATCATAAAGAGGCTGCCATTCTTGAATAATCCGGCATGCTTTGCTATTACTCTTGACAGAGCCTCACTTTCAAAATCATATTCTGAAATTGAAAAACAAGTTCTTATCTCAAGTTGCCTTGTTAAAAGGTCTGACGTGGGATGCTCATTCAACGTGCTCGCGCTCAAAACCTCGATAACTGCTTTGATCTGCGCATCTGCAAAATAATGCTCCCACGATTGGTGCCAAATTGCTCATACACATCAATTGGACTCCCAGCTGATTGAAGGCATGCGTACAATCTCAGGTTGAATGAGGTCTACTCCTATAGACCTCATTTTCTGGTATCCTGCCTACCACTACTTGAAGAAGCATGCATGTCTACAGCTACATATCAAAGCACAAAGTCCTGACCGCACCTTCTACCTGAAACCCTGGACGTACGGCGCGCTCACATCAGATTTCGCTCGAGACGCTTCTTACGATCGTTCATGGAGAACCTTACAAACCACGACAATTCCAACCTCCAGACTCAGACTCTCTGAAGTTATAGATCTCTAGTTTTGCAAACTCTCCACCAGGATGCAACGCGCTGAGCAAAACTAGATCCGATTGCTCACCGGACACGGTCGGTACAAGGCAAACCTCTACAGAATGGGATTGGCTGATGATAAAAGCTGTGTGCGGAGACATCCAATCTGCCATTCATGTCCTCAATCACTGAAAGTGCTTGGCCCTCCGTGCAGCATCACCAACAACACCAAGGAATATCTGATTGAATACTGTACATTAGCAATTCTTCTTTTGAAATCTAACCGCATATGCCTACAACCTGTCAGCTATGTGTACGAAAGAAGAGGGCCATTTGCTGTAGTCGTGCTGTATTGCTAAAGGTTTAGAGGTTTAAAATGAAACGGACGACATGTTCAGCCTCCCAAACGTTTTGAGTAGCAGTAGAATTTTCCCAAAGAAATCACTCTATCTAATTGGTCCTGTTACTCTTATATTATATAGTTTAGGTCTTCTCTTTGTGGTGCACTTTCATCGCTAGTTATGGCTCGGTGGTTCATGTGACATCAACGGTGATTATGGTACTATTCTAATTTATCCAAATTTTACCCAAATTTGAAAAAAAGTTATTCAAAGTTAATACTTTTTGCGTCAAGGAAATGATTACCCGAATACTGAAACTTCTTGCCGAATGATCACGAATTTTTAAGCTTTGAGGATGCAATAGCATCCCATACATCCTCTGCGGCATGTTTATGTTCCCAGTCTGCCCTCTTAATATATCCTGGGGAAACTTATTATCTAGTAAATAAATCCATACTCCACTTTACAACTTCATTTTAATTATATGTACGCTGTATTTGTAAACAAATGCTTAACCTGACCTAACGCACTCATCTGGAACTACGTTGTTCAATAGCTTAATCTAATTTCGCCAGTCCAGATTTTCCACTTTTTTGGGTTAAACTTTCAGTCGTTTCAGTCAACGGGTGTCTTCTAGTGTACCTCTGCACAACGAATGGATCTAGACAAGACAGAACAACAGCTGAAAAGCTTGATTTTCTAAATTAGTAAATGATTGATGGCTTTTTTACCCCCCAGGTTTGTTGTTTTGCTGCTGGTTTAGGTGCAATAGTTGCTAAAACCCCCGCGCTTTTAAAACTTAGAAATTGGCTGGGATCGAAGTGGGTTTATCAAGGGGTGCATACTGTATCATTTTTCTGTACAAAATTCAATGTTGACTAATTTTTGACCAGTGCCGAAAAATCTTTGCAAAATGTTTGCAAGCGAGTTATCATATATAGCAGGGTTCTCCAAACTACGGCCCACGAGCTAAATCCTGCCCGCGAGGCCGTTTCATCCGGCCCGCGAAGACATTTTGTCAAAAATGAAAAAATAATATATTTACAAAAACTTGATGGTTTGGTAGAATAACATATCCCCAATCAATCACATTTCGTAAGATATCCAGCCCTCGAACTGTTGTGTGTTAGCTTATGTGGCCCTCGGGCAAAAAAGTTTGGAGACCCCTGATCTATAGTATTATTCTCAAACACGCCGCACGCCAGGGAATTTTGTGCGGCCTGCAATGATTTATGAAATTTGCAAATAATTAAGATTTCAGTAATTTACCGTAGTTTAACGTGTGCAAAGTGCTCGACCAGCGCGAATACGCTCCTTTTAATAGAAACCGGAGATTGTCAGAAATTACTTCCCTGTGTCCCACGACACACATCGCAGGAAATATGATGTAAAAGCTGTTTCCCGTAAGGTTCAGGTGCAGGTGCTGCCGCGTCATTGCTCAGTGAACAGGTAGTCATAATGATGCCACATCTTACTTTAGAAGTCCTCATTTGGCCTCGGATTCATTTGAGTTTGTGAACTTAAATGCTTGCATTCGAGGTGGCTTTGATAACTGCTAATCATACTCCATTTTTTCTTTTA
>JGI24022J15233_10001011_pt1 | contig 21484 bp, 16 predicted proteins | sample Ectturendosymbi2_FD_15233 | JGI IMG/M metagenome (IMG submission 15233)
CGTGAACGGGTGCTGGAAACGCTCGTCCATCTTTCTTTAAACTAAACGCACATCAACGCAGATCAAGGGTTTTATGCAAATTGACTTTTTTCGTTTCGCACGACCATGCATCAAAGTGAAGCGTGAGACCGCAGTGAGAAGACAGCACTTGGTAGATTGTGTACTGCAACGGAGATGGGCAAAATGTGGCTGGTGCGGGGTAAAAATTCTGTTGCATCATCTTCTGTGTTCACGCTTGTTTTACTTTTCGATCTCTTTTTTCTGTTGCATAATAACGAGCCTATGATGAAACCGCAATCAACAACGCAGGATGTAATCGGGAGGCGCGGCCGGACTTGCCCTCGCAATGAACCGCTGCATATATTGTGACGTGAACGTAAAGTGTTACACCATCCTCTGTCACGTGACGTGACCGACGAATGTCGGTCGGCGCCAGTTACGTACATGTTTGTTTATAAGATTGAAAACTGACACATTTGGGCATGCCCTTCTGCAACACAGTCCGTTACAAGTTGGGGCACAGGGGGTGTATTTCTTTAAAACGTGGTATTCCTTTTCACCACAGTTGGAACGGTGTGGTGGCCAAAGAAAAGTTGCAAGCTATCTTTAAAATATGAAATTAATAATGCAAATAACTTTGCAGTGGTTGCTACCTTTGGTAGAAAAAGTCGTAAGGAAGTGTTATCGCTGACGTAAAAAGGTAGACAAATTTTGTTAAAAACGCTGCTCTGCAAAAATGATACGGTTATATTAATTTTGTTGCAGAGCGGGGTGAAACTGACTAACTGTAAAGTGTTTCGTGCTTTCCATTAAAGCAACCGTAATGAGTAATCTCCTGTTTGATTTTGTTAAAACACGATAAACGTTCAAAGGCGAATGCTACGCAAAGGAGTCTGATGAAGTTAGCAGGTTGTCGATGAGAGTTTTGCTTTGATACTAACATCCACGTGGTTATGGAATGATGTTCAAGTGAAGTAATCTTGGTCGGATGCCTGAATATTTGCTTATCGGATTAAAACGTGGCATGCCCTGACACGCCTCGGTCTTCGACAATCAGTGACAGGTTAGAGCATGAAGTGACCGGCTTAGACAAAACCTCAAAGAAACAAGTTAACTAAAAATCTGAAATTAAAAATTGAAAAAACGTAACGTGAAAATGAAAAAAAATTGTCATAACGCAAAAAATAATGAAAAATTTCAAAAATAGGAAAACTATCGGTCGGGGAAAGGAGGTTTGGAAAAAACCCACGACATCGCATACCCCAGGGGAAACCCCAGCTCCACTGGCTGATCTTGCTGATCTGGCCCCAACCTCCGTACAAGTCCAGACCCTGGCCCTCTCCCTTTACTACTCCTGCGAATTTTTATTCACTATAGCCTTGCAAATGGATGATCTGGAGACTCATTATCGCCTTAAAGCGATATTGTTTCATTGGTTTGGAATAAAGGCACGCAGTTTCGCAAAAAGGGCAACCGCATTTTGGCTCTCATTTAAGCAGGGCGCTCTATGCAGCCCAGTCGTTTTATTCACCCTTTGTTTGATAATAATGATCGCTTTACTGCGTTTGCCAATACCACACTAGTCCCAAATCGAAAGTTATTTCTTCAAGTATAGAAATCAATGGGCTTGTACAGAAGACGGAGTTGACAAATCTGAAAGATTAACCGCAGATGGCGCGCTTAAATTGCTGCCGCTTCAGCTGCAGTTGCCCTATCGGTCATCACAACAAATTTGTAACGTTTCAAGTTTATTTTTTTGGTCAGTGAAGCCGGTTTCGCTATGCCGTTCATATAAAACTGACCGCACGAACTGCAGCCATTCAAGAAAGGTAAGTTATTTTTTTAAGAAAGTGCTTCAGAGACAGTGAAATATATGATCGAGGGCTGCGATTCGAGAAGCACAGCATCATGGCCCAAACTACTGATTCTTAACCACCTAAATGATATAATTGGTTGAGCACGTGCCACCCAAGCTGGTAGGCTGGGTTCGAATGCCGGTCGGGTCATACCAGAGACTTGAAAAACCGTACTTACGGCTTGTCAAATCTCGTGCTCGGCTTTGATGGTAGGTACGTAACGGTTCACGCGCATTGCTGCCATTGACTCGCCACCAATGCAAGAGCATTCACTGCAAAAGTACCCACGTGGCCCACGGCGCAAGTAAGCGGAGCTGCCGTAACACACCGAAAGGAGTACAAAAGCGAGTATACCGTAAATGAAGTCGTACAGAAAGACGTAAGTAAAAGGATTTCAACATTTTGCATGGCTATTTCGAAACAGGCCAGATCTGTACTTACCCTGCGTCCTTTTTAACCTTAGTTCATGTTGCTATAGTTATTCTTCGGAAGAAATGGTTCAAATAAGAGAATGATCTAAAGCAAGGGTGGGCAATTAGCGGCCCGCGGGCCACATGTGGCCCGCCACAGCGTTTTCAATGGCCCGCGGAAGCATTCAGCAAAAATCTGCAAATCTGAAATTTGTTGAAAAGTGTGTGAGGTTACGTTTGTCTCATTGCATTCTTTCGCTGGATAAAGTGTATTTGCTTAAGTGCGGTTGTAATATAACCTTTTCTGTGTAGGCCTACCATTGTTGTTTTGGTTTTATTTATTTGTTTTACGATCAAATTAGAAGGTACGGCCCTCCGCTAAACGCGGCCTTGCCAGAGTGGCCCCCAAGCCAAATTAATTGCCCACCACTGATCTAAAGTAATGTTACATGAGCATGTTAACCTATGTCAATCTGTTCCTACTGCAATTTTGACATTTTCATGGCTCGATGTTTTGAAAACTCATGTCTGAAAACTAACAGAGACAAGCACAACCTACAACTTATCGCTTAAGTTTGATCAAAGACTGAGACATCTGCAGCAGTGATTTAGTGAAGAGGTACAGAAAGAACGTGTACAAGGTAACACCACTTGAACCCCCCGATCGGGCAGCGCATTAGCCAGGGTCACAATCCAACATGCGTATGCGTATAGTAAACGTTTTAAATCTTTTATTTTTAGACGTTTTCATAAATAGGCAGGGTAGGATTTTAGCAACTGTATGCCAGAGTTTGGACATGATTAGTTGGAAGTGGGGCAAGAGCTGTTGGTGGCCCTTTTTTGATTATTTTAGCTTTTTGCGGAAAACGTTTGAAAAATCTTTATTTTACATATTAATTTCTTGTGTCAAACATAGCATCATACAGGGACCCCCGTTGTGGTTTTCTTGGGGAAGGAGGTCAATAGTTCGGTTCTGTCGAACTTTCAGATCTCTGTCTTAGTCTCGTTTTTTTGATGAAGTCTCAGTCTCGGAGTTTTGACCAGGTCTCGTTTCGGTCTAGGAGGCTACGGTCTCGACTACATCACACCTTCAGAGCACTCAGACTAAAAACCGAGACTTCGTTGTCTTGCATACTTGCCAGCATCCTTGGGGCGTTTGCCACACTGTAGTCTACAGCTATAAGCTTTGTTTCACATCTTACCTTCGCTTTCCGGCGATTAAAGCAGCTCACGGTTGTAAAGTAGCTGCTGGTCTCTTCCCGATCCAGATCGTACATCTGCACCAGTGAGGCGTAGCCAGCTGTTCGCTTTCTTCTCACGGCGTCCGGTTGCTTCATCACCGAAGTAACCCGTTCGCTTGCGTTTGTTACTGGTGCGTTTGCGTTCGTGCTACCATTCCTCGCCGGGGTTATCGCTGCGACAGAACCAATGCTTGCGGGTGTAGAACTCTGCAAACTGCCAGCGTCTTGAGTCCACGACCCTGACGTCATCCTGGCGACACCAGCTTGTGTTGTTGATGCCGCTGAGTTTGTTTTTGCGGTAGTGGGTTTGCTTGGCTGGGCGGTGAGCTGGTTGGATGTAATGTCTGTTCCAGAGGTAGTAGGTAAATCGCCGCTCAAACCGGTGTTTTTTGTTGATGTCGTAGTGAGCCCGTTCGGTGTGCTGGCAGTCACATGCGATTGAAAAATAACTCCAAAAAATGTTGGCTTGCTGTGAAGAAGGGATTGATTTGACGGCATGGCGAATAGTTTAGACAGGTAGCAATCTACTGTCTTGATGGAAGTCACGGGAATCTACAGTAAGAGTATGAAAAAAGGTATTTCAAACAAACGGTCAGTTTTTCGTAGGGGGGGCGATCCTTAATATTGAGCATTTGTACTTTTACTTACTGGTGAGAAATTTCGTTCAAACTTTCTTACAATGCGTGCTCAGCACCACAGAGGAAAATGCGAATTCTTTCACAGATGTCCTTTTATCATTTTTTTATCAAAAGATGTTATTAATTTTAAACTTACCTGCGATTATTTCGACAAGTGTCATTGCAACAGGGAGGAGTGTGTTCTTATCAGAAAACGGGTAGGGTAAAACATTTCTAATATGGAAGACCAAACTAAAGTATGAGTTAAAAATAAAATCTGCTAGAGTGCAGCCAAGCAGAGACAGATCGAAAGCGAGCGTTCGTCATAGGCTAAACGATACAGAAGTGTGGATAAACTCTCTGAAATGATCAACATTGCCAAACAGATCTAAAATCAGGTTATTAATGTTGCATATCAGAAAATAGTCTGTCTGAGGATAACACTATTGTGCTGAGAACAAAAAATGTCCACTTTTGCGATGATATTTGTGACCCAAAACCTTAACGTCAGAACCGTACCACAACCTGTTGCAATTAAACAACGAAATTGCCGGCACTGTTTTGTGCCGCAGCGCGATTTCATGGAGACAGTTTAAAAAATGGACCAGAGGTTGAAAGGAAGATGGAAAAATGGCAAGTGACATTTTAGTGATTCTCACACAAAAATAGTGCAAAAAAACTGAATTTCGGTTTACTGTTTGCTTTTGCGCAAGTGTGCTCCTGCACAAAATAACCCGCTGGTGCTATAGGTTTGAGATTCTGCTGCGGCTGTGTCGAAATATTTTGGTACTTTGTTGTATGTACAACAATTTCCTTGCCCGCCAGAATCTTCCGCTTGTTTTTGCAAATGCCACCACACGCGCCGTGCGACTGCAGAACCAGTGTCGCCGACCGCAGCTTCATCTCGACCTGCTTCACATTGAGGTAGTTGCGCGATGTTGGAAAAAAAATTAAACAGCGCAAAAAAACAGCTGACAACACGCTACATGGTTACAGAAAGGCAATGACACGTTGCAAAACCCTATGGCACGTCGTACAGCGCGCTTGCGCTGCATGTCTCTCACGAAAAATAAGTTTGAAAAGCATACCAAGAAAACTAACCTCCGCAATTGTTTTGGGATAAGCAAAAAGTCCTTCTGGTACACGAATTGTTGTGACGTTCTCTAAACATTGAAAATATAAGGCATTACGTTCAGGTCGTTCCAAGGTCATCACAGCCAGATGGCACATGTACATTGGCATTACGAATACGCAACATGTAGTGATTCACGTAACATCAGAATCAGATGAAAAGATGGAAGTCATGCTTCTTTCATGTCGGCACTCCTTGGTGGTTGAAAGACTGGAACATGCGGCCGCCAATGGAGAGGAACTGTCCCAGTCCATGAAATTGCCATTAACATTCCACCAAACTCGAGGAGAAAAGAATGCAATACAACGGGTCTTAGTCAGCACGCTGGCTTTTCCAATTTGTAAGGAAATATAAATTTTTGGGAGGCTCCAAAATAAATTTGCGAGAATTGAGTAAAATCTTTTCATCTGGAACTTCATGATCCCAATAGGACGCTCATTGTGATTTTGATCAAAGTAAATCAATCCTGTGCTGAGCCCATTTAAAAATAAATTAAAAACTCGGCAGATTTGTTCGTTGAAGTAATTGAGCAATCTGATGCCACATGAAGCAAAAACTGTTTTTGTAACATTCGGTCTGCCCTTATTAGGTCAATATAAAAAAACTAACAAGTCATTACGCATGGCTCTTGTAAACACTAGAGGAAGAAAGAGACATTTTCTCGCAACATGCTGATGCTATGATGGCGTGAATTACCCGCGCACAGTATCTCAGAGAGTTAAGTCTCTTTTGCAGTACATTCTGGTTTAGATATTGCGGTCACAGAATAAGTTACAGGTCATATTTTATGATACGGCATTCAAAATGTAAGCATCTTCGAAAACTTTCAATTTCATATTGCAGATATACAGAAAGGAAGAGAAGAGTAACATTGCCGTTTGTAGCTGCATACGTTTTTCGATAAAAGTGTGAAATCTGACTAAGCTCCCGAGTCAAAAATGACAAAGTATCGCAAAACAGTTCACTGGGCCGACGACGGCGTACAAAAGCAGTTTAGAAGATACCTCTTGGGGAAAATTGGTTTTGACTTCTCGAGACACGACTTGCCCACTACTGGTTTACAACCTGCTTTTCGAAGCAGCACGGAATGTTTTGCTCAGTAATCGCTGTATGAACAAACTACGTGGTGTGTAACTGCAAGCCAAAAAGGTTTTGCCACAATGCATTTTGTTTATATGTTTCCACTATCCTGTGATTGGCATTTTCTCGTTGAAACTAAACTTAACTTTTTGCTCTTAGCCCTATCGCGAACCAGCATCTGCCAATATCCAATACAAAGACGCCAACCAGTAATCAACACCTATGACTTAAATCCTCATTCATGCCTTTGTCGGGAGCAGAGCAGCAGGCACATTCATTTCTCTGGAGATTTTCCCAAAAATGTGTGAAATTTGTGTGATGGTTTTATTTTTTAAAAATAGACCAATCCACTTTTCATCTGGCAGGTGGCTGCAAACAAGGTTTTGTGGTTTTGCTTCGACATCACGCTGAGAAAATGTTGCTCATGTATGAATCACATTTATCGGCTAAGTGAGCCAGCCTAGCGTGATAGAGCCCATTCCACTGGAGCTGGTAAGTTGGGTTCGAATCACGGCAGGGACATACCCCAGGCATGAAAGACGGCATACTTGTGGCCTGTCGAGTCTCGTGTTCGGTGTTAATGGGTGGGTACAAGGGAGAACTTAACACGCGGTGCTACCTTTCGCTTGTCACTGCGAATGCAACCTGGTAGACGTAGCCTATGACGGGTGCCCGCGGGTCCCTCGTGAAACGCCAAAGGGACAAACCGAGAATAATGAAACTTTCTTCCCCCCCAAGACACATTCTACAGTATCAGTATCCAAAATAAAACCTACAAGTAGAAAGATTAATCTGCTTCTTCATGTACTGAACGTTGGTCAAAATAAGTGGTCTACGCTGAAAACAAAAACAAACTTTGCTTCGATTTCTAATCGAAAACACGAAATAGAAAACGCAAAAAGATCCAAAGTTACTCACGTGATCTGGTCAGTTCAAGCAGCCACATTGCAATAATTAACCCGCATAAGAACCGTCTGCCTGCAACTTTCAAGCAGAACCTTGTGATCCATCCAAGACGGAAGAAATTTGATAACATCGCGGTTTCCTTGCAACTTGCTGCATTCAGTCTATTCACAAACGTGGAAAGCCACGATGTAATAAAACTAAGCCATCATTTCTGGTTTTGAAAAAAGCAATTTCGTGTTTGTGCCACACTACGCTTGTACACCATATTTTGACACACTTCATAATAAAGGCACAATATCTGATCATGACGCACTATTTTCATAGCATTAACACACATCTCTGCAATTTCACGAAGTCTTTTTAGCCAAACTTTGATCAGTATGCGTTTAATTTATCACACAGAAATAATCACATCAGCCATGAATTTATATGATGATCTGAACCACTAACAACTTTTTGCCAAACCTCGACCTTTCTAGCTCCAAGTTTTTATATCACTTCCGATGTGCTCTATTCGTTATGCCAAAGCTTCTCTCTTAAAGCAGTCATTTGCATTAATTTACGCAAAGCGTTTTCTGCACCTAACCCTGGCCTACGATAGAAGTTAGGCTTCAGCCATATAATTTTCAAGGTTAGGTCCTGTCTACAAAGCTGGACATTCACGGGAATTTAAACAGACATGGAAAATCTTGTTGTTAGATAACAAACGCCACGGCCAACACCTTGGAGATTTGGCCATACTACTAAACGAAATTTTGAAGCTTACTTGTACTTTTCGAAGCATGCCACTTTGTTTCATTCTTTTTGCATAACAGTACTGTTTCTAAACGCCAACTACCAAAGATTGGTCCCGTCAGTAAATCACAACTGTCATCAACAACTGAAGACAGAAAACTTTATTGCAAAACAAGCTTCCCTGACTGATTTCGAAGGTCAATATTCAAGCGATAGGCCAGTGCGTGCTTGGCGGAAGCTCCACTTGAGGTGTGATTGCTCTCAGAAGCAAAGAGCCCTTCCCAAAAGCGGAAGAACTTCTAGGAGAACGGATGATTATGGAAGATCATCTGAGAAAATCCTTGCTTGAGCGAGCAAGCCTGGAACGTAATTAAAGTTATTGAGTAGTCCAATTCTCATTTGACTACGCTTTACATCTGCTGAAGAACCATTGGGAAAAACGAGGCCATAATGCGTCGGAGCCATGTTTCATTTGCGATGGGTGTCAAAATGAGGAGAGATTCCCCACCTGCCTGTTGGACTCCCAAATCTAGATCGCTTGCCTTATTAAGTTGAAAAACTCCACCTTACAGCTGGCCCGTAACAAAGGGGGGGCGCAGGGGGGCGAAGCCCACACCTAGAAAATTTTTCGCCCCCCCTGGACAATTATGTTGGAGATAGTTTGAAACTATTGGACACAGTTCAACAATTTTGGGCCCCTCTCAGAAAACTCTTCGCCCCTCCTGGTGTTCCAAGTTGGTTACGGGCCTGCCTTACAGTAGAGAATACTTTATATATATATAGCCTTGTCCTGTGTTACCGGTTTAGACCAGAGCAGACCTGGAAGTATTGTGATGCTTAGTAACGGGACGTTCTATACTTTCCTCAAAACGCTGAACTCCCGAACTGCAGGCCCATCACGGTATGTAATTAGATCGTGTCCAGGACACCGAGACACAAACACTAAAACGAAAAGTAGTCTTCCTCATAGAAGAATCGTTATTTGTTTTGACTTTTGTGTATGTGAAAGCTTATGCAAGCAATGGGAAACTTTTTCTGCTGCATATAACAGCCTAGACAGCATTAAGTTCACGAGTTTCAATAGTTATTGCAGACAGTTGGGAATTACACAACCATCCAAATGAAACACATCACCTCCGACACTAAAACATTCCTCGAGCATGCTTTTCTGAATTTCATACTGCGTAAAGAGGTTACATTGTACTTTAAGAGGTTTCACATGTACAAGATAACGAAAGCATATAGTCCATCATCCGCAGAATATTAGGTTTATGCACTGGGATGATAGTAGTCACTTGTTACACTTACTAAATTCCGTACCAGAAGTTTCTTACTGGAAATTACGTGTCACAATGCTTTCATGTGACTGATTTGTGCAAACGCACTTCATCTTGGCTGTGCTAACGCACCATTTATCAAGGCAAACAGTCTCAACAATTTTGTGACTGTTTATGTCAATATTGTCTTTTCCGTTGCTTCAAAACCACGGCTCTGTCAATAACAGCTTCAATGAAAGTCATTGTACACATGGCGTTACTCGACTGACAGTCACGACAACCTGGTACCGTTAAATGCCTGGCAATAGCATAACCGTTTCTGAACACATTGGATAGAAACGACTGATTTTGTGATTTTTTTGTAATGTGATTTCCATTTAACTCTTGATACTGGCCAATAGGGTACAGTGAAAATGTGAACAGATTCATTTCGCAAAAGGTAATATGCGGTATCACGTATGCTTTTAGGTTCTCACATTCAAGAGACTGTTAAACACAAGCGCTTTGGTTGTATACATCCCTTGAATGCAAACAAACAGTCCACCGGTTCCCATTCAGAAGGTTTTGAGCAAAGTAACCAGATCGATGCAAGTTTCTAGGTAATTGGAAAGCACTCATTAATTATTTATGAATCGCATTTCTCGCATATCCTAAATTCCGACAACAATCTTTTTTGCAGAAAAAAATTCTTGCTGCAGTTCATCAATCGCAACGTTTCCTAATTATCGTTTTCTCTTGATCTTTGAAACTTCAGTTTTTAGCTTGAATCCCCGTTTAAAAAGTTAAAAACTGTTGCGTTTCACATTTAACGCACTTGAAAAACAAAAGAAAGCAACAGCCGCATGAAGAACTACGCAGACAATTGCCAAAAAACAATGCAGAAAGTTTATCTTCTGCTATCTTTGGTGCTGCATCCAGTCTAAACACGTACGTTTATTTGAATTTTACAATGCCAAGTGCAGTGCATTACATATGCTAAAAATAACGTGTTTTTCCACCCAAAGTTTTCAACACTATTTTTGGCGACACTGCCTCTCCTTGTGTTTGATACATGAATAAAATAGAAATAAAAAATTTTCGCAAGAAATTTTACAGCCTAAAAATTTGATCCTTTGCAATGAAAGGTTAAAGTATTTGCAAATGGGAAACTGTTCCACAGGTTCTATTTTCCATGTTATAACCTTCATGTAATACTTGGGACTGCAAGATTCTCATAATTGTAAAAACAAGAAAACAAAAGAAAATTGCGAAAAATGAAAGTTTCAGAAACTCAAAAGTTTCAGAAGAAGATTTAAAAAACAATACATGCTGCTAATTAGGGATTTCCCTTCAGACTCCAGATAATCGGAATTTCTTCTCGACTTATTCTTAAATATCAAACAGTTTTTAGTCTATAGTTATTTTCTCGTGCGTCATGTCACTTGATCGTTTAGTTATGTTAAAATGTATCACGGTAGCTGGTCTTTCAACCAATTATGTCTTCTAAAGCCTCAAGATTTTTATCAAAAAGGGAGTCTTTTCTGAAAACTTTGGCTTTTTGAAAACATTTGTGAAATTTTTCATTTATATTAAAAAAATAATTTTCTCTCAGGTGTAACATTCCCATTCTTTACAAAAAGCATCTTCCATCAGTTACAAAATGATGTTGACATTAACACACGTCTCATAGAGATTAAAGTTCTTTTCTAAAGGCTGCGTTTCGTTGAATTAACCGCATGCTACCACTTCAATGTTTTGTCTTGGAAAATTGCAATTTCTGAAGTAACCTGTTAAGTCAAAAGCTGTATCAGTGCTTGCATATTTACATGTTATTATGAATGCTTATCTTGTAGCGTTATGATGCACATTCGAATGTCTCGAGATTACATCGCATGGTGCTGCAAGATGTATTCATGTTGTTTTTCAAACGATGGTATTCCGTGCTGAACATGGTCATGTTCCCACTGAATATCATATTTCCTTCGCATGATTTTATTCCCGATTGAATAACCGCGTGATCGTATTCCCTTTGTAACGAGCCGTGCGGCGCCGGTACTCGATATCTGAAAGCTTGGTTTCCCTGCTCTGTAGTCTGCAAACTCTTTCTGAACGTACCAGGTCAGAATCATCATCCTATTACCAATTGCACTGCGTCGGTGCGTTTCGCACACGGTGCAGCCAGTAGGGCACAGACCAGCACCTCTAGAATCTGTAGCGCTCTTATTATTATTCAGTGTAACTGCTGTATATTATTGGCATCTCATTTTTTAGTATAATTCCCCTAATTTGTAGCCGAACGCAGCAGCAATCGTTTATTATCACCATCGGTTGTCACTGAACTAGGGTCATTTTTGTTTTTTTTCTGTTTTGGCAGTCTAATTAAACATTTGTTCTACATAAAACTGTTTTCCGTTCTTGCTTCAACCAAAATTAGTCCTACTGAACTTTTCATCTGCATAAAAGTGTTCTCTTGTTTGCTTCAACCAATAATATTGTGCGCTAGGTTGGAGATCAAAGCCTGTAACTGTTGTTGTTTTAAATCACTTTGCTGCAATCTGTCTTGTGGCTCGTATAGATTTCGCGGTCGTTCGCCTGTCAGCCTCTGTGCCGCTTTCTGTGGTTGCAGGGAATGCAACATCTGTCTGTGGTTACTTGCATGAAACCCTCCTCACGACCGGTTGATCTTTACGTAATCATACATTCACTCTGGTCATCAGCCAAACGTACCAATATCCTTTCACACTTACGAACACTATTCATTACGCTCACTGAACTACGCTGCCAAGTTTTCCATGTTATCTGAATACCACAGCACGTGGCAGTCAATCGCTCTGCCCTTCAAAAGCCGGGCGATGAAGCAAGTCAGCACATGGCAGGATCCAGTGGCCTTTGATATTTGTTTGGCGAGATAGTGAGCTGGGCTCCCACTGTCAGTGGCAATGTGATTCACCTGCTGTAATTCAAAACTTATATAAAGACTTGCAAATCTATTAATCTGTATGCACCATTGGCATTCCAGACATACTATTGGTAGCTGTGCCTTCCAGTGTCTACAAATATTACAAATGTCTTTTTTGAGATACTACAACAGTTAACGACTTACTGTTTTCCTGTCAATTATCAGCGTTTTTTGTGTGGAAATTTGTGCTCACATAAGTCACACTAGCAGTGTTGTGCTTTCACAGGTACAACATCGCGCTTGTTTCTAATATTCGTGCATGTATTGGAAATATATAGTGAGTTGGAGTTTAGTACTTCGTTTCTTTTAAAGCAAAGAGCTGAGATGTTTTCACTTGTGCGTTTCGCATGTCCAAGTAAATGCTTCTTAACATCTAAAAGACTTTTTAACATCTATGAAATACATGGACACAACTTTCAAATATTCTCGAAAAACGCGTATTTCTTATTTTCGGTCATCATATGTGTCACTTATCTTTTGGCCATGAAGTAACGATATTTCGTGCATTACGTTGAAATAATAATCAATTTTTATAGCCATAGAATTGCAATGTACAATGTTCTGAGTGTTCTTAAAAAACGTAATGCCCAAATCAAGTTCAGGTTTGGAATACCTCTCATACTTGCGTCAATGCTTGTTATCAGAACTTCGGAAAGGTAGCAGTGCTTTTTGTTATTCCCAGGTGGATCATCTGATTACTTGATCACTTGCATGCTATGCACGTTCATCAGCAGGCTTCAGAGTAGAATATTTTTCAATATTACCAACGAACGAGGACACGGCTTTTTACATTCATTTTCATACTGGCTTTTCCTCTTGGGAGGGTCGCGGGGCCAGAAGTCCTATAGGCAGTGACGGATTTACGCATAGGCCAAATAGGCCAGGGCCCCGCGCTTTTGAGTCTCCGCGCAACTTCTTCCTATGGCGACTCATTAATAACTTAAAATTTGCGACCATAACTACACTATTACTTTCTTCACAAAAGCATAACTTCACAATTTACCTTGAAACGAGCGAAAATAGAAATTTCTAAAACTAGAGCCCTAGTTACTGCAGCACAGTGGTCTCTAGTACAGTAGTAAACGATTTTTCAATTACACTGTTTCTGAAATATATGAGAAAATCGTTTACGACGATTGAGAGGGTCCCAACAGTAGGCAAATTTATAGCGTGTTTGATGCAGATCTACGTTTGCTTGTTTCCAACTAGATAGCCAGTATACAGAGCTTGCTTGTTGAAGCTCTAGACAGATGTTAGTTAAATCAACTAGAACAGTTTCTCGTGCGTCTTACTTGGAAAAACATGTCAATATTGGTCTTAGTTTGTATGGTTAGCTGAGGGCAGGCCCGTAACCAGGGCGGCGAAGCCCCCCTACAAAATTTTTCGTCCCCCCTGGAAATATGTGCTGGACATAATTTAAAACTATTGGCTATAGTTATAAAATTTTTGGGCCCTTTTGGAAAACTCTTCACCCCTCCTGGTGTCCCAAGCTGGTTACGGGCCTGGCTGAGGGTGTTGCGAAAATACTTTGCTGTGCAAGAATTTGTCTTCATGCTACCTAGCATCAACCTATAACATAGAGGATTAAAACACTATATTTTCCATTGCTTGGTAAATGACAATTTAAAAACGGTCTAAATAAGCCCTATGTTCACTGAATCGATTGTGCTTGTTTGGTTCATAAAAATGTAGTTACTATAACAAACGAGTTTACGTATAGCTAATCAGATCGACAACTAAACGATATTTTCAAGAGCGGCAACACGGCTCCACACAAAAATGTATACATCCGAAAAATAAACCTACATAAACCGCTAGAAATCATGGAAATTTCACGAAGAGAACTTCTGAACTGCACGAAAAAGCTACAAACTCCAAGAAAAGATCAAATTGCCATTTGCTCTTGAGAAAAATGTAGGAAAGGCTTTAATTGCTGTTGAAGATCTAAGGCAATCGTAGAACCAAAGTCGGCACCGCAAAAGAGACTTTTTAGTGGCACTACACATAAGAGGGACATCCTTTCACGATTTTAAGACAAGCGACAAAATAGGTCACACCTGCGTGTGGCCCATAAAACTATAAGATGGCCTAGGGCCCCGCACTCCCTAAATTCGTCCCTGCCTATAGGTAGACTCGAAATAACTCACGGTCAACAGCAATCTCAGATAAACCTGCTGGCTCCACAGCAAGATGGGATCAAGCAAGGTAGATGTAGTCACGCCACCTGGACCTTGGACGACCTCTGGGCCGCTTTCCCGTGGGTGTAACCAACAAGACTTGCCTCGCCAATATTTCCTAGGGGGAGGCCTCTGCCAATGGTGATTTTCTTGGCTACAATTAACCAGTGCAGTAAGTCTAACAAGATTTTCGGAAACCTTTTTGTAGTCGATTTTCTTAAGCCAGCATGGTCGAACTGCTTTTGACCTACGGGCCATTTTGCAAAAATGTGAGAAATTGGAGGCACTTCCAACAAAACAATGCATAAAACAATAGATTCACAAGATTTAAAACTAAAAAAGGGTATTTCAGTGGGATTCCTGTGGTCAAGGTTTCTCTGACATTATTCCTATATCAATACCAATGTTAGCCATGGGTGGCTGAACCATTTTGAAAGTGAGGGGGAACAAGCGCACGTCAAAAAACTATGGAAAAAATTGTGGTTTGAATTGAAAACTGTGACATCACAAGCATTGAAAATAACGTCATTAAATTTTGTCAGTTTGTCAGTATGTTTAAGCAATTTTATGCAACGTTTTGTAAGCCCTCAACTACCCCTATCTCCACGACACCTGCACTACTCTGACTTGAGCACATAAATGTAACTAGTTATTCTTAGTCTTACACAAAATTAATTCACAAGTAAGCACACAAACACAAAACATGCACAAAGCTAAGGGAGCGCCCACATCAGTGTTTCCTCTAAGAAAATGTTACACTGAGCAAATTCCTGTTTTCGTACGCATGCATTTGCGCAATCATAGACACACAACCAGTGAAGCGTTATATACACAATATCAAATTTTTAATGTTGCAAATGCGCGAGAATGAGAGTTCACTGCGCAGACAGTCTGGTGGTGCTGAGCAGTTGTGCACCTTAGAGGGAACATCGGTCCACATATTACATCTTCAGATAGGGGTGAGAGGGGCTTTCAAAATGATGATGGGGTAAAAAATAGATATCTAAAATTCTGACGACGGATTATGTGAGCGCGCCCTAGCAACAACAGATGTTACGGTGCTATGGTACAAAATTCTTTCCAAAAAAGTTTAATTCTGCGATCATTTTCTGCTATGAATTCTTGCAGTATTGCTAGGAGATCAACCTGATCTATTAACTGTTTGTGAATGTGCAAAAGCATCCTGTGGTTCAAGTTCTTTTGTTTAAGTTTGTTTGTCAAATAGTTCTTCAGCCGTCGAAGGCACGAAAATGACAGCTCTACTGTAGCATTGACATTGGTACTGTCAAAACCAGGATTTCGCAGCAGGGGGGGCCAAAAACCACAAAGGGAATCACATTGTTTAAATACAATATCGGATGTATGCAGCAACCGGGGGTCCAAACATGAAATGGGGCAACAGATTTTAAATAGGGGGGCCGGGCACCACTGCCCCCCGCTGGCGACGACCCTGTGTCAAGTACAGACGTAACAGTCGTACAATACTCCTGTAAATTCCCCTTAAAGCATGGGCGTCGGTAGTGGGAGGCAGGGGGTCTTGTCCCCTGGATTTTGAAATTTGACATTTTTCTATTACATTTTTAGCAAAAAAGGGTCTTTTTCTTAGTTTCTAGAAGGAAAAATAAAATTTCATTACTTTTGGCCCCCTGGAAAAATTTTATGGTTGCCTGTGTAAAAATCAGCTAATGGCGCCCCTGGAAAAAATCCTTCCGATGCCCATGTCTTAGAGCAGGGGTAAGAGTATTTCTGACATCACGTACCGTTTTGAAGGTATCAGGTACAACAGACGATGATATGTTCTTCAATGGTTTCAGTTACAAGGGCATTGACATCTATGTCGTCATGCACACTTAGGTACCAGAATACAAAGACAAGACAAAGCATATGTAGCAAGTTGTCTGCAAAGATGCCAATTGTGTTGCGAATGCAAAAATAAAATATAGCTATTTTATGTTGGCAATGCAAAACCAAAACACAATTGAAATTGATCTGTCACATATGTCATTCTACGTATACGATTCAACAAAGTTTAACTATTTAGAATGGTGTTAAAATGCTTGAAATTACATCAAAATTACATCAATTTCGCGATGGTGTAGCCCGAAGTTTTTCCCACACACGAGGTTGAAAAATTACACCATTTTACAAAAATGGTGTAGTATTATACAATATGGCAACACTGTTCGACAACACTAATGCGGTAAGCAAGTCCGAGCAGAGTGACCACATTGTGCAGGGTGTATTCTGCCAAACATTTATGAAATCTTGCCAAATTACACATAATTTATTACAAATGATATTGCCGAAATACGGCCAAATATCTGCACATGTTTTTTCATTAAATGATTTACCGAACAGTGGACCCAATACTAATTGTGTTACTTAAACTTATTTTGGTCAATTTTAAAATTTAAAAGTGGGGAGGCCAGGCCCCCCAGAAAAAAGTGAGGGGCCTAGGCCCATGCTTCCCTCCCGGTTCCGCCACCTATGATGTTAGCTGTAGCAAGTCAGAGATTATCGTCTGGTGTTTCGTCTACCATTCGATTTCTGTTTTTAGATGTGACTTGCTTCGCAGTAAGAAAATGTACTCCCATACACGTATATGCTTCCAAAGATCGAGTGCATTTTTAGTTCGAAGTCTTTCTGCGTGAGAAATCTATCTTTACTAACTAATTCGAGAAAATATTCTAGTATAACGCCGTCAATATTGTACATTTTTATTAAAAGATATTATACTTGTTCTAATTAAAATTACCTACTGTAATTTACACACGATATTAAATCAATACTGCGACAAAGGTGGGGGGTCTTAAAAAATTCGGTCCGCGGGCCACATGCGACCCACGGACCTGTAGTTGGACCACGCTGTCTTAAACAGACAACGGCGTGTTTCTGGGAGCAAAAACAATCCTTGAGCTGATAAGCGTACTAGTCGAAGGCGTTAACTTTTATACCCATTTTGTGTCCGCAAGATCTTCGGAGGTTACTTTATCAAATTTGCGAAGGCGAATACTTTATCAAATTTGCGAAAAGCTGTCAGAGTTCTTCGTGAAACAACAACGTTTTACCTATAAACTACTTGAATCTTTTCATTCTCAAAAGGCTGACTGCAACCAGGTAAAAAGTTTTGAAAAGAAGGAATAGTTTCGTTCAGAGATAAATACTCTACAGTTCGGCCAAAGTTTTTGGTGATCTAGAAATTCCTTCACAAACCAATTTTCTGTAAATTTCTGTGGCAGATCGATAAATTTACTTTTGGAACCTGGTCTTTAAAAATTTTCATTCAACTTTAACTCACGGAAAGTTGTCTTGGTGAAGTCATATTCGTATTCCGTTTGTGCTTTACAGCAATACGCGACGCACTCTTATCAGAACTGCACTAGTTTCGTACGCGGTCGATAATCGCAATGCACTTTTGAGGTGCTAGGTTCATCTCGACTGAAACTCAAAAGCATAATTGGCTCTGCAAACAAGCTGGCACTAACAATAAGCTGGCATTGATATTCGCATTCTAAATCGTTTTGTCTATGCCAAATACATTTGTGTACCCAGGACACACAACGCACACTTGGAGTCAGCACCTGAAACTGTTCTGCTCTCATCAGGATGGGTGTCAACTCGATACGCTTCTTGTGCTGAATCGACATCACGATCGAGACGCGTACGTTATGCTTCCATGCTTTACACAATGGAAGATAGACTTCCGCAAACGCAGCAAGGTTATTTATACGGTTCTGTTTAGTTGGTGCTATGACGTTGTGCGTAGATACCCTACAGGTTTTGTGTGCTAAGGTATCTGGATGAACAAACGTTGGCCTTCGGGCTATCAAAATAAGCACGACTGATGTGGAGCTGCAACTGAATACCATCTAGACCAGATTTTTGCAATGGATCTTATCTTTTGCGGTAAATAGCAAGGTGTTTGGAGTCAACACATTCAGCGGGGTTTGCAATCCTACATGAGCAATTCTCTTGTCACTCTTTCGTATGCGGTTGCGGCACAATGACTTTTCCACTGGGTCGCTCATGGCATATACTGTATTTTCAACCTTTCTTGAACGTTGTGTTTTGCAATCAGCTTATGCACGTCGCCATCGCGCAAGTACTTCACAACTGCTATCGTTTTGACTGACTGCGGTCATGTCACGCTGCAAGGCTTATTTGAGGCACTACGCTTTCTCTTCCACTTCTTGAACGGCATGATGCACTTTTAGTCAGAATGCGCAAGTGTTGATTTGTTTGACGTAGGCCTCCACGTTTTCGTAAACTTTCAAAACCGCACGTTCATAATGTTTTCTGATAAGATAATTGACGCAGCACATGAACCTAATTTTGTTTGGGATTGTCAACAAACTACTGGGACCTACACCGCGATATTCGAGACAAAACGGACTGTGAAAGGCAGGAAACTAATAACTTTAGACTTCCTAAATAAATACCTAATTTTATTAATGACGAGCTCTGACAAACGAACAATGTTTCCTTGAGAATCCCCCAGGAAAAGATCAGGCATTTCCTGATGACGTCTGCGGCTAAAATGTCATATCGTTAATATTCGACCGCTTAATTTATTGTGTCGCCACTGTCTTTTCAACCGTGGGCCATTGTGGAGTCTAACCCAACGCCAGGAGTTCCAGGTCCTCCATCTACAACTGACACCCACCAACTGGAAATGAGTAATGACTTTTGCTGATGTTTTACTGATAGTGGCCCAGTTTTGTCGCCTCCTTCCCAAAAAATTTGGCAACGCGCTTGTTCTGACCCTGGTTATCGGTGCGCAGTCATTGGTCACGTGAGATCTGAGTTAGTCGAAATTGTATTTCAGACATGTATTGCGTAAACAAATTTTTTAAAAAACAAAGGAATTCATTAAAAACCTCTACAAAACCTTTTCAGATTGTATTGATGTAAATGTGCGGACGAAACCTAAAGGTTCTTTTGAGTGTATTCTGTGATCTCTTAATATCAGACTGATTAATCAAGCATCCATGAACTGGGGATTGTGTACCGGTATATGTGCTAATATTTGAACAAGAGAAAGCATGAGTGGCTAGTTCAAACCATCCGAAAATGCAGAACAAAGCTTAGACGCGTCGCTAATGAAAGGGTCAAACTCAGCCTGAAAATTGCCTTTCAAACCCTCTTTTTTTCACACAACAATTGTTATGAGCGACAACTGCTAATAAGTTGCTACGAGTATATTTGGTTCTTGAAGTCCTCTTTCTACCTCTAATTAAGACGTTGAGGTAACAAGGCCTGCGTTAACTTCAGCGAAGTATTTGGTACTCCAACGCAGTGGCGTGCAGAGGTCTGGTGATGCTCGGGGCAACTGTTTGATTGGATGCCCCCTACCAAATTCTAGTATTGAGCAGTGGCGTATGGTGGTCATTCTTACTGGATATACGTTGTTTGTGACGTCACAATATGACGTCATATTCACGTTTGCAAACCAACGTTATGGCGAAGTTTGTTGACACAACATGCATATTCAGGGACGCCGGAGCAGCGGTAGGGCAGAGGGAGCAGTAAAACAGATGAGGGCAATGGAAATTTATAAAAAACAAAAAATCATTACCAAATATGTTTTTTTCAGTTCATCAACAATCTTGACCTCAAAATTAAATAACTAAAATTACAGAAAATCAATCTGAAATTTCGGGGTGCCCGAATAGCTACAATAAATTTGTTTCAAATCAATCTTGCTAAACCATGAAATAACCTGTGATACTGTTATGAAGAGCAATGGCGTTGGAGGTGGGGGTGCAAGCGCACCTTCAAAAGTTTTCATTTGCTGAAAATCTGAGCAAAATCCCTGAAAATCGGGGTAGAAATTGCGCCCAACGTTGTTTGACTTCAAAAAATAGCACCCAAGGTTTGCAGAAAAACACACGAAGACCTTTCTGTGTGTATTTGAGGCAAATTTTTTTAGGTAAAAATTGCACAGAAAACTTTTTGGGCAAGTTTGGGGAAATTCGGGCAAAAATCCTTCGCACTCCCAAAAATTTGCCTGCTCCTACGCCTATGATGAAAAGGCACCTCCACCTCCATTGCCCCTTTTGAAAGGGCAGAGGGGGAAATGCGCCCGCCATGCCTCCATTCTCCGGTATCCCTGTGCATATTATTCTACAATCTCTTTACTCGTTTTTTAGGCTACAATGTGTCACTGTAATGAACATAAATTATCTGCGGTCTCGTAAGACAGAGTAGTTCATACTTATAAAAATATCCGGCAACACGTTAAAACAGGGAGTAGAACACACTCAGTGCTATGTCAGGGCAGTTCACAACTGCATAAATACAAGGCTGCGCGAATGTCTCTTCGAATAGCAGTCAATCAGAACGTATGCTTGGGATAGCGGACACCCAGGGTTGACAGTTGGGATAGCGGACACCCAGGGTTGACAGTCTGAAACTTGCTAAACTGCGCAAGAATTGAGAATGAGAATAATGTACGCAAGAAATCTTTCGTTTTTTATTATGTGACTGTTACATGTACAAATACTGGGAGGACAGAACAGATACGGGCTTGTTTGAGTTATGATTGATCCGCCTGAACTGCCAATTATTGACGAAGCTCGAAATGATACACATATTTCAACCACAAGAGTGCGACTGTATTAGCACGAAAAACGAAATGGGAAACTAGTGATGCATTATAAAATCAGCTAAATCAAACACGTAGAAATAGTACAGTTTTGAAATTTGGCTTAGAAAATCAATTAAACGTCCATAACTATCTATTTTTCAGTGTTGATATAATTGGAACCAACCAAAAAACACCCGTTTTTCTTAAAAAGCCCACTTAAAAAACAATAAACCCACAAAAATCCCACGCCTTACTTTTCCTCTGAAAAATGTACTATGAAGTAAAAAGGAAAACAAGCAGCACACTTATACAGTTAGCTGTACATTTTTTTTAATGAAACAAAACGAAAAGCAACGACATTTGAAGGAATTGAAAAAAAGACAATAATAATTCGAACAGTTTGAGTAAATTCTATTGGTTATCTACTTCAGTTCTGTAAAATCGGTGTATTTTAATCAATTTTTCTGCCTTCTCTGCATCCAAGCTGTTTCTGATGTTGGACCATACCAAACCATATATTGAAAAAATA
>JGI24022J15233_10001014_pt1 | contig 21476 bp, 9 predicted proteins | sample Ectturendosymbi2_FD_15233 | JGI IMG/M metagenome (IMG submission 15233)
TCGGGAATTTTGGAATCCATGCCGTAAGTATGAGAATGTTGGGCTAATGATGTGGGCAATAACACAAGACACATGACAAAAAACAATGGTTAACAAAACAGATTATAGAGAAGTAACAGTGTGCCGAAATGTCCTATACACTGTAGGCCTTGTGACAGGATTTGACGATGATGTTAGAAGTGAGTAATGTGCTGTAGTACAACACAATGTCTATTCGCATTGTGCAGATTTCTAGTCTAGCCACCGCTTGCACAGGCCAACCTCTGCTCACATTTTGGAGCCATACTGAACAAAGTTGGATGTTTGCCCTAGTTGCAGCTTTATAGATAACTTACATTGTTTTGCATCTCTATTGCCTATGATAAATTTGAAAGGTATTCAAATTTATAGCCTAATCTATGCGTAATGTAAATGTTCATCTTGTTAATTTTTTTGTACGATTTGCTTGCACATTCATGTTAATGGCTCAGTTTGGCACAGTCATAGTTCAGAGTTTTCTCTGAGCACATTAAGCATCGTCTATTTTGCCTCATGAGACAAAAACAGTTCTGAAGTTATTTTGTCAGTAGCTGCACACATTTGTTAGAAGTGATCACATGACAAGTTTGGAATGCATGACCTACATAGCAGACCGCAATGTCTAATTTAAATGTGGACAAGCTTTTAGTGGCTGTTTGTCTACGTTGGGTAGAGAATAGGCTAAGCTATAACTTTAAACCTCAACATGTTGTGTCTCTCTGTATTGTGCTAGTCACGTGATCATTTCAACCATTTGTGTTCTATCACAGGCAAAATAGCCACGACGTGTATTTTGCCTCATGAGGCAAAATAGACACTATCTTTTTGATACGAGTTACTTGGAAGTTTTCGGAGTTTTAACAGGAGTCGGAGTTGAAGTTTCAAAAATTTGTGGAGTCGGAGCAGGAGCGGAGTCTGAAAAATGTGACTCCGCTCATCTCTCATCTGTACCTGTGACTGTAAAATTGCGCATCACGTTCGCATGAGGTGCTTAGACAATAACTAGCAGGCGATTCGCGTGAGTAGCCGCAGGCTATACATAAACGTCCTATCAAGTCGTTTTGCGTGCGGTTTGGCATGCCAGCACAAATAAAACGAGTAGGAATTTTCATTTTTGTCGCTATGATTGGGTAGAGTTAGTTTCGAGCAATCACACCGTTAAGCAGAGAGTGACGAAAGCATTAACATTTCACAGCGCCATTAATATCATTTCTGATTGCTACTAGCAGCGTAAATCCACATTAAAATTGGAGTCAAACACATAACCAATCTGACTTTAATACCAAACGTATATGACGTAGACTTCCAAAAAAAAACTGTTTCGAAGTACTTAATACGCTTTTCAGTATACGTCGGTGCATGTAATGATTGCAGTAGTGTACACAACTCACCTACTTTGAAAAAATCTCCAACAGCAATCATTCTACGCTTCTTTAAAATGCTGTCGTGCATGAGATCACGACGATTAACAGTAACCGAAGTAAAACAATTTGATTTCAGCGAATAAGAAAGATGTTAGGAGTCAACTGACCGGTTTATCAGCAACGAAATCGTATCAGCATACAGTCTCTATTCGCTGCAGCAACGCCTGTTGTTAGCGGCGTCCCCTTTCCTTCCTTGCTGGATGTGGTGAGTTTAACTTTTAAGACGTTTCGTTGCTGGCATGTGCCTGTGTGGATGCCACTCGCCCTGGTTTCAGCTAGTTTCACTTCCATGCAGGTGGCTGCTGATGAATGATGCAGTTTACTCTCGAAGCACAAACCAATATTAAGATCCTGCAACCCTTGTTTATAACAATTCAACACGAAGTATGTTGTGCATTACAAACGTAGTCTACTGCCTTGTCGCTTTGTCACAATGTAGTGTTGCAGCTCGTGTCTTCAATGCCACTCCCGATTTATACTTTCATAGCTTTTTGAAAAAACGTTACTGCAAGAGGTACACGGCAAAGTGATTGTTACCTATTTGGCTAAGCAACAGAGACAAATTCAGTGACTCTTCATTCACGTCAAAATATATTTACCTAGTGTTCACATCAGAAAAGCTTTTGGTTTTTTTTTACGTTTCTTGAAGTAGTCTTTTATTAAAATCCAATCTTCTTTATTGTTCAATGCATGTTGGGGGAATGCTTGAAAAGCATTCCAGAAGGCCCCAACAACAGACAACTAACCACCTTTTCGTTTCAAAACCGCAGCTTAGCGTAAGTAGGTTTTGCTTTGGTTGGTGTGTAGGTAGTTTTTTTGTTTCACATTGGTCCATGTTTAATTTTAAGCCATACTGCATAATAGTGCTTGGCTTAACTTGATGCGTATCCTGAATGACAAATATTGATGAATTAATGCTAAGGTATGAATGCACATTTTGCTTGTTTTGCTTTTATTGTTTCAGTTGTAACCTATCTGATTTGCGCTTTGGTTCGTTGGCATTATATGTTTAAATAAACTCAAGCGATCATGCAATAAGCAGTACATAGAAAATATAACCCACAACCTCTCATGAAATCTTTATTGTGTGATGATTTTCATACCAATCTTTGTCGTCCGAGGTTGTGGATAGCAACTGTGTGACCCGATTTCGGCAAAGGGATATACAAGAGGTTTCACTTTTAAACACAAAGAGCGTGGCCGCGGTCACTTGCTTGAATCAGGCTCGTGCTTCGCATAGCTGTGAAAACGTAACGTTTCTAATGCAACAATCAACAGCTTAACAGTAGGTTTGCAGCAAGCTTTTGAGGAATCAGGCAACTGGGCTCTGCTTTCTTAACTTTGCAATGATTCAAACTTGCACATACAGTATCTGCATTCAATTAACCAGTCTCCACGAAGGCGACCAAGTGGAACTAACTATCTGCAAATTTTGTTATTGCTGATAGATTCACTTTTTGTTTTTGCTCATAGATTTGCTGAATTTAGTTTTGCTGATAGAGTCACTTGGCCGCCTTTTTGGAGGTTAGTTACGTGCCTAATGCAGTCGTGGTTATTCACGTAAACTCATTCCATGCTGTTAAGGCCAGTAGTCTCGTGTGCTGATTGCTGACATGTATCTCAACTTCTAAGGTCACTTCTAGAAAATGTAAAGCGCACGGCAATAACCAAACTGCATATGACCTTTCTGATAAATGCTTATTGGAACTGAAGCTTCACCAGCTTGATGACTTAATCACAGCAACTTACGCTATACTTTGACATTCCCGCATTGCATTTCATTTGCACCAACTCTGCCCTGTATTCAACAACTTACAGGTCAGATTTCAGATGTGATTTTCACCTGTCAGAAATCAAAAAGTCTGCCCACATATTTAAATAGGCGCATACACGGCGTGGTTTAATTAAAGTGTAGCGTCACCAAAGCGTTCCCGATAAACAATCCTAACCCTTTGTCACCACAAAGCTGCTGGTATCAAGTTGCCATCAACTCCCAATCATACTGCGCATTCTCTGTAAACAAAAACGTTTTCAAAACTTGGTGCGGTTGAAACTATCAAGTGTTTAAAAGAACGAAGAGTGGGGATGAACGGCCTGTCGCTAACCTGTAGCAGAAGTACCAAGTAACACCAAAATAAGGCCTAGAAAGAGAGGCCCTGACCAAAACCTGCTATCTACGTGCGGTTTGTGCGCTCTCTAACCATTTGCCTGTGACGCCATAATCTCGTCCACAACGTAGTCGACAAATCGCATCGTCACTTCACGCGAGCGTTTACCGTCTCGATGCGTCGAAACACCCTGCTGACATCCAGCGAAGCATGAAAAATCGGTCAGGTCTCTGAGAGCTGCTTCAGCCGCTTGTCGTGATTTAAGTTCATGTGCACATAGAAAACCGTCTCGGGTAAATCAGCGTCATAATCCGATTCTACAATCTCCACCTGAGGTAGTTTTTCGTTCCGATTGATTCAAATATCAGTGGGCAACAGCAGGATTCCTTTGCTACATAGGCCGGAAAAAAATGTGTTCGGGGCCCACTGTAGTCAAATTTTTTATGGCATCATCTGCGAAGTTCGTGGATTGTTCCATTGCGTTCCAGAGCGTGTCGGAGAAACGTCCACCGACAAGTATTGCAAAAGAGGAAGATTTCGAACCTTTCTTGTTGATGCAAAACAAACGCAGATTCTTTTCGGCAATTCTTTTCGTTCCTTGTTTGGGTTAATCTAGAGGTTTCTGGGCATGGAATGAAAATAATGAAACTAACCCCCCGAAGTCTATGATTACCAAGAACACCCTGTCACGGACGGCAAGACCCCACAGCATGAGTTAGCAAAGCCGTTAGGAGTGGTCACCAAGTTGTGCAAATTGGAAAATTGTCAAATGGCGACAGGTTTTCATTATAACTACTGGTGTGACATAAATCATAAGCTGCAACTCATGCAAGACAAAAGTGATATAATTTGCAATCGCTAAAGCGTACTTTCTATATGTGATAACTAGGGCTAGTTTTTGCAACTTTTGCAACTTTTTTTTACAGCTTCCTAAATTCTCAAAATATATGTAGTTCAATGTTTTGAGCTGTTTCCAGGAATTTTGTATTGCAACTTTTTCTATTTTTGCGTGCAACTTTTTATTTTTATCAAGTATTGCGCAAAATTTATAAGGGTAATTAAAAAAAATACTACAAAACTATTTCAGTTTAGTTCTATTCTCTTTGATTGCATGAAAAAGAGCTATATGACGGATTAACTGCATCTCAATGGTATCTATGACCAAACAGTTGGTTTGCAAGCTAGAAGTTTTACAACCCCAGCCAAGTACGACAGTGCCCGAACTCAGAGGTGGAAGTGCGGAAAATCTTGGCTTTGGGCCAAGTCCGCGCGAACGAAAATAGGTTGTGTCAAGTCTTTCACAGTCAAATAAATGCAACTTCCTGGGCATAAATGCAACTTTCATTGAAAATAAATGCAACTTTCTTACTTTTTTACTGCAAGAAAAACTTGCCCTGTTGATAACTTAACCAAGCGATGTTGACCACAAGTGGCTATTTGCACGTCCTTTATTTTTTTAAACTTTAGACCCATAACAATTTTTTCAAATCTGCTAAAATTTTTTGCAGCCGTACCCCATCCAAGACTGTGTAAGCATGGTTGGATATCAGAACTTGGAGCCCGAGGCAAACTCTTAGAAAAGGGCCCAAAATATCGCCACTGCCAAATGTAGATGTGGGACCAAGTGGATAAAAGAATTAAATTTATTTCAATTTTCAATTTATGAACTATTTTCAAGAGCACAGAGGCCGGTAACTAAGGAGGGCGCAGGCGCAGAAAAATTGTCGCCCCATTTGGAAAAATGTGTTGAACATAGTAAAATTTGGGCCCTCTCAGAAAACTCTTTGCACCCCTGGTGCCCCAAGCTGGTTACGGGCCTGATAATATACATGCAAAAACACCAACAATTTTCAAAGTTTTGAAGCTGGACACTTGGAAGATGCCCACAATTTGCAATGATACTAACTTTATTCGCTGAAAGCAAGTTAAATTTTTTATTTGTTTGGTATTTGCTTCTGCGTGAAAGTTCATTTCACACTGTACATTGTTGGAAGTCATTTGATTTTAAATTGTCATTTTTCTACACATTAAAGTTGTTGAAGGGTCCCCTTTGGCACATTTGCGCATAATTTTTGCTTTATTTTGAAAAACATATGACTTGCTTGAGAGCTTATTAGATGTGGCTCTGTAGTGGTTCATGAACTTTTTAACAAAACAATGCAAAAACTAAGTGCGAAACTCTCTGGTTCGCTCTCCCTAATATAGACCCCTATGTGTAAGTATTAAAAACAAGGTATTGAAACTAGAAGTGTAACCTTCGTTTCATGCCGTGACAAAAGCTGATCATCGTAGACACGGTAAAGAACACTGGTTAAACGTTTTATACAAGTTGCGAGCGCTCCCTCCGACGGTGGTTCTCCGGAAAAAGTAGTCTTTGTGCAATCATTTGAATATTGTGTTTATGTGGTACTTTGTGTATGGCATTTTCGATTGTGGCCGTCCAAAACGCATGGCTAACATCGGCCACAACCACGTGAGCATCGGCCACAGTCCACTGATGCTTTCGAATTCTGGACCCTCTCGCAAGTAGGACCAGGAAAAGCCACAATCTGAGGGATAACTCAACAAGAGAAGAGAGACAAACACGGCAAACCTATTATTTAACCAAAATAAAATGCATCATGTAAACACAGTAAAAGAAGCCAAATTTTTTCTCGAGGAAGTCAATGCTTTTCGATGGCAGCGGCTGCGTATAATTAAGTCCCAGTACCATGAGTTGTGTCTCGGTCATTCGATGCCCCTAAAAACTAAGCGGGCTGAGTCATCGCTCCCGACTTGCCGTCAGCATGCCACTGGAGCTACGCGAAAAGAACTGCTGAAATCACCAACTATGAGCAGGAACGTTGACCTATTTAAGTTTACAGACGACGCTTCATGTAAGCCAGAGTAATTATACTTACCCTGTGGTGGAGAGGCAAAAAATGAAGAACACTCTCATGTTGAAATACATGTTGTTATAAAACAATATCTCACGTTGGTGTTTTCTTCCCGTACCGGTTTGACTGGAGAGAGCCGTTCCTTTATGTACCTTCAAATTCACAATATTAGGAGGCAGTTTTGTCCCAGTCTGAATAATGGTTTCCAAAATGATGTACTTCAAACTTGACAAGTTTGTAAACTGCAGTGAGAAAATTTGTTTCTTGATGTCAGACAATAAAGACAATTTGTCAGTCATGCGGATTGGCTATTCGTGACTTAAAATATTTTGGCCAACTCATTTAATTAGTTGGGAGGTTTTTGCATAGTTTGCAGAATGTTTACAGGATTGCGAAGATCTGGACGTCTGGTTGAATTTTATGCTTCGTCAACAAGTACTTTTCATCACAATAATGTTGTATCAAGCATGACTTGCGACGTTAATGCAGCGCCAGTTAATTATAGCAAAATTGCTTTGAAACTCTCACGCCATCGCCTAAGTGCTATTTGGTTCCAAAACAATTTAGCGCTCTGACTTTTCGACGAGCTATTAGCGGATCCAGTGGAGATAAGTTAAAACTCAAATGTTCACTTGCAGTACCAGGTGCATCCGACTGTGTGCAGCAAACAACGAATGTTTCTTGCAACCCGCCAGTGGTGGTTTTATGTTGGGGACGCCAATTTAAACCAACTGCATGGGAGACCAGAAAGACACGAACGGAAAAGTAGACACTGTCACTGATGTCAGCCTGACTCGCACCGAGGTTGATATCGTACCAAACGAGCGGCTATCAAGCGTGACCAATAGTGGGTGGGCACATGCCAAGGAGCGCAGTCTGCAGTCTGGCAAAACAAACTCCTCGTTTTCCGGTAAACAGAAAAAAAAAACTACAAAAATCATTCGTTTATGTTCGTTATCCAAATAACAAAATAATCGCAATTTGAAAGTTTTACAAACTTACTTTATCAAATTCAATATGACCAACTAAACATTAGTACGAGTACGACAACAAAAACAAATTGTGTAGTAACTATAATTAATTTCGTGACTTAACTAGCGAATAATTGTGCTATAATAAAGGCGAAAGTTATATGCTGCGTCCCCTGAATTTCAGAGCGAGGTTCTGAAATGACTGACATCCGTCTTATCACGCAAAATCCTCCTCGCTGTACCTCGCGTGCTTTTCAGAAAATAAAAAACGCACGCATCTTCAAGTTTTACAAGAAAACACACGGCTCCTGCAAGTGAGAAATCTTGGCGATTTTTCCCGAACACTCTGGCAGTCTTGCTATAAAATTCAGGCATTTTGCGCGAAAACAGCGCATCATTATGTAAGCAACAGTCTAGGAAAAGGCAAGTCAGATGGGCTATATTGTTTATAGTTAATATGTTATGCGGTGTGTAACCGAGAAACCAGAAGAATGAGGTATTTGCTTTGAACAAAATTGACTTCTGGGATAATTTTTCCAGTTTTTTTTTTCTTGAAACCCCCATTGTTTTTTCCAAAAAGCATCGATTTGGTCGGATTAAAATTATTAAAATGTGTGGTCGCACTGACCAGCTTCTCCCTTCCAGATGTGTGTAAAAGGGTTTGAGCTTATGCATTCGCTAACCTGCATGTTTTGATTCGCCTTCATTACACGGACGGAAAAGTAAATACACTCCACATGTGAGACAACCAAGGAATCTATCGCAAATTTTTAATATGAAATCCATTTCACGTAACAATACGCATGTCCGTAGTCACGGAGGGAGGGCATTCAGGGGCGGAGACCCCACAAATATTTTTGTGCTCCCCCAAATTGTGCTGTGTCCAGGATATTTTTATGAAAACATAGAATGAAAACAAAATCTTGGCCCCTAAAGATGTATTTTTCCCCACGAAACTTTAAAACCTGGTTACGAGCGTGACACTGCGCATCGTCAGTCCTTAAATCTGTAAGCAATGCTAACAGGTAAAGGTGAAATGTTGAAAGGTAAAACGGACGGAGAAGGTTACTTAAGCATACTTTAACGCATCGAATTCCTAAAGGGTAAAGGATAACTCTTGCAGTAATCAGAAAATTCGCGCTACCGTAAATAACGTATATACGCATTATGTCTCTAGTCTTCGCCAGCGGATTGGTGGTAATTTTATGAAAATGCCACAGATGAACAAAAAGTAGTCTTTTTTTATGTCTCTGAGTTGAAAAGGTTAGACAAATTTCTCATTTCTTGTGATGTTGTACCTTCGTGAACATTTCCATCAGAAATAGGACAACATGCAATTGTTATAGCAGGGACCACACTACATCTTTTAACTTATAGGACATTTTCTTCTTAGTTTACAAAGTAATTTTGTTTTATTGCTGTTGCACAGCAAAGACTGTTATAAGCAAGGCTACATTCATGCTTCTTATCACGTAGCAGAAATTTTTGAGTGTTATGAATACTCATTTTTTCTACAGATATTTCAGGTATTTTAGGTGGTTTGATTTAACCTATGCTTGAAGTCACAGGTTATTTGAAGCTTGACTAATAAATGGTTGGTTTAAGGTAGACTTGTTAGCTGATGTTTAAGCTCTTTTGCCAGCTCTTAGCCAGTATAACTTGAACCGTTATTTTCTTAGCACGGATTTAATCAATTGTATAGGCTACTTGCTGCAGTAGAAATGTTTTCGACAAAGTACATGATGAATTATTTCCTACTATTGTACATTTTTCAAACAACTAGTGGCAATGCAAGATAAGGAGACCCTTGACTCATACAGCCCCGAAGCTTTCCAAAACAAGTCTCTAACTGGATGCTTTTTATGCTATGTTTTTGCAGTTAAAAAGATGAAATTTGAAACAAATTTAGTGTTTTAAATCTTCTTGGTTGTCTTTTTTATAGTTTCATGGATTCCCACAAAGACATGAATGTGAACAAGTTAATGATACCAACTACCAAGCATTTTTTCAAAGGGGGAAGGTGCGAAACTTTCAAAGGGGTAAACTTTGTAGTTTATTGATGGTGAGTGCAGAGAAATGGGGCGCGAAAATAAAGTGGGGACGATGCCAACTTGCTATTGCCTAATTTTTATGTGTTGCCAACCGTGTCTTCCCAACTTTCATCTTTTCAAAGTTGTGTATCATGAACACCCTTTTGCATTTTCTCCTTCTGCTATGTCAGTTATGCCGTAGTCTCAGGAACATATCCTAGGGTGGCCGTACCTCAGGCAAATCAAAAGTGATTATCACGGTTGGCTGAGTAGGATGACGTCATCAGAGGATCCTTTTAGTCTTGCCTCGGGCCCCCCAAAAACTAAACCCACCACTGTCCATATCAAACTATTTTTTGCTTCCATATGTCCATTGTTAATCACTTTCGCAACAAAATTTTATCTGCGCAGCGAAACATAGGCCTACATACTATACAAATTTTATGCAGGGTACCACCAAAAAAGGCACTTTTTAGAGGGGATTTTTTTGTGCGTAGAAAACGTCATGCAGGTGTTAAATCCGTTTTTTTCATATAAAATTATGGGGTAGGAAGATTCTTTACTTATCAGGTATCGGTGGTCATATCTGGCCAAATAGGTTTTGCACTTAAAATTGCATTGAAATGTTGACTTAGTAAGGTGTCCGGAATTTGATACATACCAGGTAACCACGGGTGGTGTAGTACCCCTATATCCCCTCTACAAGCTTTCAGGGACATTTTTGTGAAAAAACTCTGGTACCATTCCATTAGTCTCTGAAAGTCAGGAAAAGTCATGGAAGCACAGGTTTCTAACGTTTGTCTAAGTATATAAAATCTACAAAAAAACAAAAAAAAATATAAAATCTACAAAAAAATGGGTCGGGGCCGACCCGAGTTACCTCAGCAGGGATACTAGCTTGAAAATCAATCTTTATTAGCGGTTTTTAGATATTTTAGGGCAGTATTTTTTCAAGCCATGTGTGAATTTATCTGCAACTGCTTTTCGTGGCATCAACATCCAGCAGAGCTGCCAGGAGTGGGAGATGTGCCACAGCACAAAATTTTTTTTCGAATTGTCGTGTCAGTAATAAATAGGGTATACTTGCATGATGTATCTGCTGTAGCTACCCAAGCTGCATCTGGAGACGTGAGCGCCATCTTGCTGTTTATGATACTTGTGTTTTGGGGCTTGAATTGTCACTTTTTAGTGTGAAAAGAACGACTCCACTTCAAACCATGTCGGGAATACCTTGTAGACATCCCTTTTTCTATCTTTCCAGCGATAGCCAAAATGTAACACGTACGCGCAGCATGCTTCAGGGTATATGTTTAGAATTTGTAGACACAAGACGTTGCTGAGGGCACCTACAGCGCTTTAATGACTGTGCATCGTGTGAAAAATGAGTCACATCCTTTTGGACCTACAGTATTTCAAAAGTTATGCGAATTCATTATATATGGTACTTTTCAAGTGGTGATTACCTGTGCATAATCCATAGTTTGACCAACAAAGTTTCATGGCCATGATAAGGTAATCACTCTTGTGTGATACCCATTATCCAACAGTGGTCACTACCGCACAACCTGTGATTTTTAATGAATGAAAACTTTTTAGGTTAGACCTGTTCCCACGACGTCCAGCCTGGATCCTGAAATTTTGTACAGGCTGACATTACAACTTACGCTGAGAAGCAGAGCAGGTTTGTTAGTCAGTAGAACTCAGATCAGCGACACAAACCAGCAGAAGGCACCGACTTGTCATTATGTAGAGTGTTGGTGCATTATGTGGTTCTATCGGTAAAAATGAGACGCAAATCAACGACGTTTCCAGGTAGACTAGTGGCAAGTTTGTTGCAACAAATGTGTTTTTCACATAAACGTGATTACATTTAAGTCGAGGTCCCAACAAGAAGACAGTACTCGCCTTCACTTCCAAAACATCACCGAACCAAATTACAAAATTAACACCTGCCAAACAGGATTTGCAATACAGACCAAACTGATAGCTGATGAAAAGTGCTAGGATCACAATACCGATAATACAGAATATCGGAAAGTCGTTGTCGGCAAAAAGCACCGGGTAGTGATCTGCAACATCACCGTGAAAATGATGCTGCTTCCTCTTCAACCTACGAAGCTTCAACCTGAAAACCCGAAAAAAAAATTCTGGCAAATATTTTGTTCAATTCGTAACGCGCTCCTACGCACCAAGCAATGCTGGTTGGTTACTTTGCCGAGGGGAAAAGGCAGATGAACGATCTTCGCTATTTATATCACAGTCATTTTTTAAATTTCGGTCATTTTCGGAATACAAAATGGATGCTTGTCATGCGCGGGCGAACAAACTCTCAGCGAAATTTGTGTCTTCGAGATGAAGACCCTCCCCAGCCAAACAAAGATAAATTCTGAAAACGCAACTGAGCACAGTAAGAATGTATTCGCGAGCAACAGGGCAGCAGTAGTAACAAGACAAGTAGTGCCTGGATGACAAGTTGGATAAACACTGTTTTCATTGGAGTCCATTCTCACTTTAAATAATGGTTTATCAAGCAAGATGACAAAAACCACGATATTACATCGTGTTACCAAATATCACCGTTAAGCTTTTGCGTTGTGTGGCTCCAAAGCAGAACGCGGACAAACTGCATCTTTTTTTGCAAGACCTAAGCCATGTACTACTCAAAATTTTGGCAAATATTTAAAAGTACCCAAAACCCGCTACTTTTAGGCAGACAAAAAATGCTAGGCACAATTCATAAATCAATAAAATTCGTTGGCTTGCTGAACCCATGACATATGTTTCAAATACAATTGTAAGTCTTCACACCAATGTACGACCGACAACAGACAAGGTCTTTGCACTTGTAAAAAACAACAACAAAAGAACGCCAAAAGGCAACATATAACGCTTAGAAATCGGCCCAGTGGGAGCCGGCGTAAGCTTTGCAACAAAAAATGAGATTAAAGAAAACAAACCCAAACAAACGGCTTTAAAATAGTTTCAAACAGACAAAATTACTGAAAAATTCACAAATGTTTCTAGTTAGACGTCCGCCTTAAGTTGTCGAGATGAAAGCGAAATCTTCTCGCCTGGTTTGAACGCTGGCATCCCAAGATATGGACAGCTGGCGCATCGAAAAGCGTCGCCAAGGTAACACTGAAAAAAGGACGCTAATCATTAAAACGAACTCAGCAACTGCTTTCAAAACACCAGAAACGCGCTACTATTTTGTTGGTTTCGTTCTAGATTCAACACGCGGAAGTCTTTTTCAACAGCTTTTCGAGATCATTAGAGAAGCACGAAATATTATCTTCTAACTGCTTTTCTCCAGTCTTTTTTTCCAGCTAACTTCGTTGCATTTTCGATTTCTTCAAAATGGCAATAGTTTCATTTTAATAAGAAAACTTACACTGCCGCATGCAGACGTCACGGGCTTCGGTTTGGGTGCTGCTCCCGCTTCCAGCTCCTCCGCCAAACCGCAAGTACTGTGAAAGAAGCACTTTGAATAGGAAACTGACAGCGTAGAAAAGAAAACAACGACAATCAACGACTCCACAGAAATACACAAGAGCGAGAAACGCTGCTACTTCAGGTTGTGTCCGTTTATTTGAGAAAAAACGTGAGTGGACAGATTTAAAGCATGGGCGCCGGAAGGATTTTTGCCAGTGGGTGGGCAAATGGATTTTTTCGGGAGTAGACAAAAAGATTTTTCCAGGATGGGCCAAAAGTGGTTAAATTTCATTTATTTACTCGAAACTAAGATGAGAACCTTTCTTTGCTAAAAAATTAACAATGTCAAATTAAAAAATCAAGGGGGCGATCTCGTTCCCCCCCTTGGGACGCCCATGATTCCAAGATAATTACCACCACTGCGGGGCGCGCTGCCTCTCGTCCTTCGACCGGGCTAAACTGATTAGTGTGTTTGCAACCTCCTGCTCTCGCCAGGACAACGACAATCGGAGCAAACCAGCCATTTAATGGCAAGTTTGTTCAACACAACCGCTCTCAGCGATCTGAAAGAACGCAGAGAAGTTTTTCAAAACACAAAACAAAACACGTCCTGGGTCTCTCGTGAAAGAGGTACCGCGTTCTTCACCGGGCCTTGCTGCAACTTCAATGCACTGACAATCCATGAAACTTTACAGGAATTGTTGACGCTAACGTCTGAAAACAACGGTTTAAGCCAAGTTAAAAAAAACGTAGAGCAGTTCTTTGTTCATACTACCATCGTTTTAATAATGTGGATCCATTGTGACGATTGGTGTGACGTGACAAAGAACACTTGCAATCATTCCCGTTTTACCAAGACTGAAGACATTCTGATAACATGTCGCTAGACTCGAATTTGGTATCAATATGGATGGATTTTTACTTTGGGTAAAAGTATCTCGCGGGCCATATGTGGCCACCGACTGGTTTAAGCGCTCGATTTCCTGCACCTATTATTTTTTGATGTAATCATTGGGCTAGCATCTGCAGGCAACTTGACAAAAGTCATTATTACCATAACAGTGACAAGCAAGACCGCAAAAATTATTTTTTAGAAATTACCAGTTTTTGCACGCTTTTCTTTTTTTGGTGCCATCCGTTCCACAGGGCGCTTTCAAACTCGACGCTTCGGGTTTCACGAGATCTTCCTCCTCGAGAAGCGCGTCATCGTCTATCAGTTCCTGTGACAAATTATGTTAAAATCAAGAGCACAAATGTTTTAACCAAATTGGGAAAGAAAGCGCAAGTGAATCTTTCTAAACTTGAAATACGTTTCTTATAGCTTTTACGTCCATAAACGTGTTTGTGATAATTACGGCAAAATAATGCTTGGAATGTAAAACAATCTTCGAATTATTTTTCTGACAATTGCCATGTGACTGACATGACACGATTTGATCACTCTACAACCGTGATTCTCAGCGTTGGAATTTCTAGTGGTCCACTGGGTGTTCCATTAATCCTTTATTGAACATGCCTATGAGTTCACTGACCAATGTGCAATGCAGCTTCGACTGGTTGATCATGAGGTGTCAGCGTAGGCATGGCAAAGTAGTTCTTCGGATATTTTTTTAAAAGGTGGGGTCCATGGGCCAAAAAATGTTGAGGACCACTGCTCTACAATACAGCATTACATAAACAGAACACTCCACGTCCACAGGCATGCAAATGAATTGCCCAATCAATGAATCTGATAAAAACGTCACAAAATGCATAAACAGCCGAAATACCACGTCATCATCGTTCATGTCCAAAGCTGAAAGACTCCAAACTTGCTTGGCATTGCTCGAGTCGTTGGTGGATTCCTCGTTCGCGAACGACAATTTTAGTCGCGAGGAAGAACCAACTTCATAGGATGGTTTGTTTGCCACGAGAAGAACCACTCGCGAATCACCAGCACTACCATCACTTTGTTTGGTGTCGGCCTGCGGAAGAACAAGATATGTCCTGTTGGTATTTCGATGAATTTTTATGGAAGTGTGCCACCAGCCAACAAAAACGAAATTGGATTAAAAAAGGTTTTACCTCTTGAACGTTGACAAAGCCACAGAGTTTAAGAGATGTTGCGATGCTGTCTTTGCTAGCGTCTGTGAGAACAATACAATACCCATTACTCTGAAAAAGCTACAGAAACGGAAACTTGATGTTGCACACTTATAAATGCCGTAAGCGCTTTTTTCAGTATATAGTGCTAAACCATCAAGCACAATTAACGAACTTCATGCCAGCAAGGTGAGGCCAAGGCAGCGCAGATGCCAAGAAAATTCAGCCTAGTTAACTTTAGCATTCAGTTCCCGCATTGAAAAAATTGTCTGAATTCAGTTGAAAAATGCAGCTACATCGTACATCTGCAAAAGCATACTTGTGTAAGTAAGGTTTTTTGGAATCAAGAAATATTAAACAGTCTTACTTGACAAAGTGCAACGCAGAACAAGCTTTCCATTAGGTTTCAAAATTCTAGCTGTTTCTTCCAATACTTCATCGGCAAACAGCTCATCCGCAGAAAACAATCCAAATATAGCAACGTCGAAACTGGATGCAGGGTGGCCGGCTGGTAAAACATTTCAATGATTGCAACTGCACAACACTTTATAAACATGTTTTCTTCATATTCATTTTTAAATAGAAGAGTAAGAGTCAACTGATCATGCATAAACTGATACTGGTTATCTATTCCCCATGGATGCCTCAGCCGTCAAAGAACAGATTGCTGTTATTGTCACTACTGCTATTTAATTATACCAGTGCCATGGCTCATCAACCAGTAGCTTAGAATTCTTCTATAGCAGCAATTGCAAACTTTCATCAGGTTTAGTGGCATGGACATTAGTATACAACACATAAAATAAGCATTAATCAACACAAATCAGATTAAAAGCTGGCAAGTAAGGAATCAGACAAAATAAAGCTCTTCAAACACAGGATGTCAGCTGATGCCAAATATATTCACCTAGAGATAATCTTTCCACATTCTCCATTGACACACTACCAGTATCTCCTGTTTTGGACTTGATAAGCTGCAAACCATCCTTTATTGCTGATTCAGATACCATGCTTTTCCACACAACGAGAACACTTTGGTTTTTATCAACAAAAGAATCCATTTTAAACAATTCTAATTCCACTAGATAACAAAAAAATGGAGAATAAAAGTACATGCTGGTAATTAAAACAAAAAGTGTCACTGATTTCCAAAAATTTGAACAACATTGAATCAACCTTAGCAACACAAAATAGTAAAGGGGCAATCTCTTGTTTTAATTATATATATGCCTAATAAGCGTAATTGAAAACTAACATTGGTTTCAACAGAGTTTTGTTGTACTCTTCCAGTCATAATTAGCTTACATGGCCAAAAACACAAAATGCAATAAGACTCATCCGCCAAATCTTGCAGTTCTGTACTGTGTAACAGTTTTATTACATGAGTCTGTTGATATTTTCTAAATTATCAGAAGCTAGGGCAAAAGAGTATTAAAAATGTAAAATAATAAATATTGGTCATATTTTCACAGAATAATTGAAACAGTGATCACCAATTTTGTAAATTTATTCATTTTTGAGGTACAGTAGAACTTGCCTAATTCGTCATCATTTAATTCGTCAATTCACTTAATTCGTTACTTTTTCGTCGGCCCCAGAAGAATTCCTATCTTTTGTGTACATTTGTTTGTCTAATTCGTCACCTCTTTCTATCCCTGAGAAGTGTTTTGTTCGGCTAAAACGTCATTTGCAGATTTGCTTTTGATGTCTAAGCAGCTAGTATGTGTGGGAATTCAAACAAATTAAGGATCTTTATCTGAAAATTGTTGCACCTCGCAATTTTTTTATTGAATTTATGGACAAGGTACGACCCGACTACCCATTGAAAGAACGTGGGAAGTCAATGCAGTTTGTTAAAGATTTGAAAGGTGCTAGATTAAATGGAGAAGTCCAGATAGAGTAGAGGAATTAATTGCTGTATTCAACCATAATGTAACAAACTTGTATTTTACTGCAAATAAGAGCACTATGTAAACGACTTATTACAATGAAATATACGAGCTTCTATGATAGAGTTCTCAACTGTTTGCATAATTTGTCACTTTGCCTAATTCATCATTATTTTCTAATCCCCTTGAGGTGACGAATTAGACAAATTCTACTATACTACTAAAAGCTTCAAGTTTGTTGTAAGCTGTCAAGGGATCAGCGAAATGGACTCTGCTTTCATTTTTTGCGATGATTCAAACTTGCACATATCTGTATTCAATAAACTAGTCTCCACACAGGTGAAGAGTTTGAATCAATCAGCAATTTTTAATAGAAATTGATTTCACAGCCTTAGTCGAATAGGCTGCTCTTGCTTTAGCCTTTCAACATTTTACCCGTAATCATAGCTTGCAGATTTTATGACCGGGGATGAGTAGTGTTCATGAAATCAATTTACTATTGAAAAAAAATTGCTGATTGATTCAAATCTGTCAGCTTTATGGAAAATGGTTACTGTATCATCACAAAATAGCCTAGGCTAGCAGCCAATAGGTTATATATCTGAGATTGTAGCTTGAGTTTGCCCAGAACTAGATAGTGTACTGTAATCTACTGTGTCAGGATAAATTATATCATAGATACATAAACAATCAATGTAACAAGCAAGTCAGTACTGCCTCAGAAGTTGAAATAAAAAATGAACATATGAGAATGTAGTAGTTTCACCACAGGCAGTTAGTCACAACAACCAATCCCAAAGTGTGAAGTAAGTAAGAATCAAAGAGCTGTTTGTGTGAAGTCGGTTGATTGAAATAATACTTCACAAAAGGTTAGCAAAATTTGTAGAAAATTAGCATTTGGAAAGCAATACCCAAATTTCCATGAGGCAAAGCAAAATGAGGATAAGTGGCAGTTAGCAATACTGGTTAGCAGGCTGGGAAATGGAGATGACCCAGGTATAGGCACGACTTGTCAAATTAGGCTTGCACACAAATCAAACTATTGGAAGCATTCTTCTCTGACCACAGCCAGAGATAACCACTAGTACAGCTATCTCCAACCCGTGGGCTGTATGTGGCCCAGTCAAAGGTTTTGTGCAGCCCTGTTTAGGTTTTAGCTGCAGTGAAAGTATCCTACATGTACTGACAACCAGTTCTTATTTTGATAATCTTGAATTTGACATTTTTGATGCAGGAGGTCCTCAGTACCACTTTAATATGTCTGTTACCATAGCAGTTTGGATTCAAATGCATTCAGTACATTAGCTTAAGCTAAATTTAGTTTGCTAAGATCAAAGTAAGGCATTCAGTGTGCAGACCTCACTGATATGTCACCCATTATGTGGTCCTGGTTAAGACAGTGACACAATTTTTGGCTCAGTAAGCCATTTGGGTTGGACATAGCTGCACTAGTACAATCACTGTCATTCTCTGGTGTAACCAGTCATGTCAAAAGTTTTTTTCAGGTTACTCAGTAACGGAGCAGTGGACTTTCCATAGACAACGGCAGTCTATATTTGCAACTGTTTAAAATATGCAAGCATTTAAATAGGTTAAATATTGCATTTTCTCAAATTTACAGTTTTTGCACAATGCTTGGAGCCTGCCCGAAGGGCAATGTTCAGGCAATGGCATAGAACAAACGTGTCCAACACTATTGCATCCCACACCAGGCTACAATTTCTGATCCATGAGCTGAAGTTCAACCTATCAGGTTTCTTACTGCCCTCCATTAATATGACAGGTTCTAAGATATGGGTCATTAAGTTAATGACCTTTATTTTGATATAATAGCAGGGTTTTGTTAAGAAAAATGTTAGGTACCCCACTACGCACCTGTAGGGAGTAGGGACTTGGTTTCTCTGATTTTAGGAACCTGATTTTCTGTTATTCTAGGGATGCGATGGTAATTTTTTCTGATTCTACTTCTTGGGACCAAAATCAGTTGCCTAAAACATCTTTAAAAAAAACTGATAATAGAGCTAATTGCTGAATGTCAGGGGAAGTGACCAGCATGTCTGAATGGAGTCTAATGAACCTGGGGCTACCAAAAATTCTACTGTGGCACCAATGAGAACAGCAAATGCAATGAAGTTCTTCAGGGTTAAGCAGATTGCTGCCTTAGGCCTATTTACATGGTCTTGCTAACAAGTGTGCTTGAAGTGAGCTGTGATGTCAAGAGAGTACAATTGAATCATAACAAGAATGCTGAAGCTGCATGTTTACATTGAGCTTCAGAATGACTGGGTTGGATGCTCTGTGCTGCAGTCCTTAGGTTAACGGCACCAGCTTTTCAAGCAAACTGATTCTTTTGGTTCTAGTAGTAGTAGTAGTGTATTGGTTTTTGTGATGAAATAATGATTCACATAGTCAATAGATCATACAGCACGGTAGAATGCAATGCAGAAGCTATAGCATATGAAGAGCAAAGTTCTACACAAGCTACGACATTTACTGGTTTCTTTGTCACAAAGGATTGGTGAAAGACCATAAGGCCATCTAGTCTACCAATCCTGCAATACAACTTTAAGTTATAGCATTTAGTTATGTGAAAAAAAACAAAGTGATAAAAATAAACACACAAAAGCATTTGGTGATTCAGCAAAAATCGTGTCATGTGACCAAGAAAGCGAGCTAATGAGTTCACTTAACACCTTCTGTTCTGGTAGGCTAAGGCTAAAATCCAGCAGTTTTTGCACGGGAATATCTCTGCCAACGATTGCGCTAGAGAGCTGTTCAAACCCTCAAAAGATTCGGCAAGTCTTCACGTCTGCAATGAAAAAATATTTTTGGTTTTTCATTTCTTTTATGAGTGGCATCATAAGTAATGTAGGTTTTTGGCTGTTTTTGGCTGAACTTGGGAATTGTCCTAGCAGTATAGGATACTTTTACTACAGCAAACACCTAAATTGGGCTGTACAAAACCTTCAACTAGGCTACGTGCAGCCTGCAGGTTGGACATAGCTGCTCTAGTGGCTAATATTTAAATGGTCAAGCTATGACTCATGCCAGGATAGAAAAAACTCTTATGTTGAAAGTTTTGGGACCGCTGTTGATGCACAATCTTAAAAACATTTGAAAAGGCATGGGTTTAGATTTACCGTAACTTGGGATCAGGATTAAGGTTTAGGTTAAGGGTTAGCATTTAGGATAAGGGTTTGGTGTTAGTGTTTAAAGTTAGGGTTTAGGACAGTGGTTTTCAACCTGGGGGTCATGATCCCTGTCTGTGGAATAGTGAACCATTTTTGGAAAGGTCACGAGTAGATATTTGATGTCTACAGTTCTATTACATTTTTTTTATTCGAGTATTAGGTGGGGGTCATTGGGCTATAGTGGGTTTCACTAATGCGTTACAGTACAAAAAAGGTTGAAAACCACTGGTTCAGAGTTAGCATTAATTGTTGAGGGTTAGGGTATACACTTAGGGATTAGAGTGTATAGTTAGAGTTTAGTTTCGGGCTTAAAGGTTACAAAAAATTTATAGGCCTAGCCACTTCAATCCTTTACTCTAAGAAGCAACTGATATATTAAGAAGTGGTCACATATTTTGCAGAGGCCAGCAATTTTGCTGGATTTGGTTTTGGTGTTGCTGCAATTTGAAAAATTTTAACTCATAAATCCAGATTTTTGAAGTTTTTGAAAAAAAGGTAAGGCATGGAAGACATCATATTTTTGATAATGAACTGAAGCAGAAAACAAGATTTAAAATTTTGGAAATATCTGTTATTGGCTCAAGAATGGCCCATACATCGGTATCAGACCCAAAGCAGCCATATCGGTTGATCTAGTTTAGACACTGCTAATTTACAAATTTAAGCTGGTGTCATATATAGAAACTGTCACAAACTTTTCAGATTGACTGCTTCCTACCATTCCTCCCTAAAATAGACATAGTCTTGAACACTCAACCTACAAGTGCTACATATCATTTTATGAATACTATTGCGTACAATTCATGTGGCACTGTTTATAAAACTTTCACATAACTTTTCTCAAATTATGGAATAACATACATGAAAAGATGAAATCCCACAGCTTTCAGTGTTTTTTCTTTCATTACATTAAGTTTCTACTGTATTCTATTACAACCCACACAATTTTATGATTCCAATGCTATGATCACAGAATAAAAGACATCCGTAGCTTTTAAAGGAAGTGATTACTGCACATAATCATTTTAAAAATCATGACCTTGCATTAACAACTGTGAAGAAGTTTAATGGTGCTAATTGCAAATGCAAATTTGGTTAAGATATTTTGCTGGTCTTTTGTAATGCAATCATGACCGTATGCAGGTGTACACTACAACATTTCAGTACTGTATTTGATGTGAGTAAAATAAACTACTGTTGCTGTACTAGCTAAATTAAGGACTTTGACCTTGTTTAGTCATCAGTATATTCTCCAAGGATGGGTTTAGACTAGGCCAGTGGTTCTCAAACTTTTTGAGATCGCGTACCACCTGATGTTTTTTTAATGTTGGAGTGTACACCCCTGGTTTCAGAAGAAAGTAATTTGCTCAAATGTACTTTACATTAATATAGCAAATAAACGAATTAGCAACATTAGCATAACACACGAACGAATTATAACACAGAAACGAATTA
>JGI24022J15233_10001015_pt1 | contig 21472 bp, 16 predicted proteins | sample Ectturendosymbi2_FD_15233 | JGI IMG/M metagenome (IMG submission 15233)
GCAAGCAATGCTAACAGGTGTGAAACGTAGAAAGGCCAACACAAGTTCAGAGAAAGTAAACAACCTCAAGACTGCAATGAAAAAACTGTGCAGACCCTGGCAACTGCGACTAATAAAACAAAACCAAAACGTCTTGCTAAACTACATGCAAAGGCTGAAGCCTCAAAACTTAATGCATAAATGATAAAAACTACTAAAACTCAATGCCAGCTAACGATTAACACCAAAGCAAAAGTCGCTTTCTGATAAAAGTAACTCTTTGCAGAGCGAAGCTTCCGAAGTCGGCTTGAAACAACAATCATTATGAATCAGTCAACGTGCATTTTGGACGTTTTGGCAACCAAGTCTTTGAGGGCACGATGCAAAAGCTGATGTGAACGAAAATACCTGCACACTGGCCACGAAAAGCGAAACGAAACGGTCTGTTGAAATGAAGTTCATCAGTGTTCAGCGGCAGGGAAACAAAATTATTATCTTACATGTGGGAGGATCATGTTTTGAATATTAATTTGTGTGTCAAGTCGGTGATACCACTTATCTTCACAGAAATCTAAAGAAGGGGAATTGGGTTCTTCAACAAAAGTAACGGGTAAGCCTCATTTATCTGCGGTTTGCTTACGTCCCCGTTAGACTCTGCAAAGTGCCGCAGCAGGGCCACTTTATCATTGTTATTTTCATCAAATTCACAATTGGGTCTGTTCCAATTACTATGGTGCGATGACCATCTCATGGAAAATTGTTTTTGGTTTGCCCGACATATTCAATATTGTTCGTGGCAAATAACACAAGTTGCTACGTAAATACCATGGTTTGCGCATGTCAATTTTTGGTTGAGTGGGAAGGTTTTATTTCTGCTCATTGTTTGTGAAACACATGGCAGCATTGATTTGTTGTGCTTTCCATGGTTACCACAAAGTGCACAGTGGCCACAAGGACCCGACATCCTTTTGACATGCTCTCTTGTCTTGCTTAAAGCAAGGTGCTTATAGTTAGTAAGTAATTGTCCAATTGTAGTTGGTCTTTTGTAGGTTATCATTGCTTTCGGGTTTAATTTTTTCTCTCTCTTTGTGAGAGTTATCAGGTGGGGAAAAGATGTAGCCCAAACTTGTGGGTCATCTTTCTTTTCGCCTTTTGGGGCTCGTAGTCTTTCTTCCCAATTTGATGCCATTGCTATCATGTCAGTAGTCATGTCCAAAGGGAAGCTTGAGCAGATCGCTTTTTCTTTGAGTCGGTTAAAGCTGCGGAGGTAGTCTTCTTTCATTTGATTCAGACGTCTCAATCTTATTGTTTCTCCAAATAAGATTGACTTGAAGGTTGACTGTGAGTGGTGTGATTTTCCTTTTAAGACGTTGGTAGGTGCATCCTACAGCAAAGGGTCTGAGGTCTCCGTTGCTTTTGCAAAGCCCATGGAGTTGGGCACCATAAGGCCTGAGGTCAATTAGCAGATGACCATTTGCTAGGTAGTTGACTAGTTCCGTTAAGCTGGTGAAGAGAGAAGTGCTGGCGTCGCCTACTATGATGGAGATGCAGTCTTTCAAATGTTGTGGCCGTAGGCTGTCTGGGCCTGCCGCTGAACCATATGGGAAGGAAGAGATTGCAGCACATATTTTGGGGATGGGGGTAGTTTGAGATCATCTGGGGCTTGGGGGTGTTTTTGTTGAAGGGTGTTGAGAGATTCTTCATTAGGGTTGACAAATGAGCTATTGCCAGATAAAGTTTGAAGGGCGCCTTGCGTATTGAAGTCAGATAGTTTCTGGTTTATCAGTCTTGTCATGTTTTTGGCTAGGTCATTATGGGTTTTGGTTGGTTGGTGGGGTTGCTTGTCTCGAAGAAGCTTCAGGGACAGGCAGGCCGTCTGATTCAAGGTATGTGTTGATTCTTGATTTGATGGAAGAGGTCAAGGAGACCCCTTGTGATTGGGGCCTGATGAAAGGACTGAAAGTGGGAAACATACCAAAATATGCCAATCAAATATAGAAATATAGTGAGTTTGAAGAAATGGCTTTGTTAATGAGTTTGGTAAGTCCTGAGGCAAAAGAAGGGCGTGCTGCCTTGGAGATATGGTGGATAGGATGATTGACTGATCTTAGGGATTGAATATAAGTGCCAAAGGAAGCGGGGTCAATCAGGGGGGTGCTCATAGTTGGGGGCTTTCGAGGATGTGGTGGGTTGAGGACGAGGTCGCAGGTGTTGCAATACCAACCAGGAAGCTTTTTCCCAAGTGGTAAGGCGTCTACTTGGAGCTGCTGTACTTTGTGACGGCTTTGGTGCCCTGTTAACAAAATCTATTTGCTTTCTTTCACCAATTGATTGAATGTTGGAGCTCTTGCCATAAGCTAAACCAGATTGGTTGAATTGGTCACATGACAAGGACTACTGTATATCCTTGAACTAGCAGATTGTCTTTGCCATATAACCTAAAACCCTAACCCAAATTGTAAACTCGTGTCTGGTGTTCAAAACTTATTAAAAAAGTACTGTAGCATACATCAAAAGTTTGTCCATAAAAAAAATCGTCTCTATTAGCCAAGCTGAAACAGCAATGCTGAGAGCCCAAACAACGACCACTCGCACAGCAAGATTTCCCACTCGACCAGGTTCGACTGCCAGTGCCATGAATTCAAATGGAATAATAACCACAGCAGAGCTATACCTGTGTTGGCAAAATACACACTATTTGTCTGTTTTTCTAATTGAAAGTGCATAACATGGGATGTTATATTTATGGATTGGGTCACAAAATGATAGGGTGTTTTTGTTTGGAAATGGCTATAGGTCTGCTAGTGGTGACATGGTTTTAATAAAACGCTGAGTTTGTCACATTAGTAGCACTATCATTGTAGTCAAGTCACAGACATGTCTTACGGTGTGTGAATGGTTTTGCCGTTGACTTTTACCATGATCAGGCACATTTCGTTTTGGTGGTAGTGGTTGCACTTTTCATGGTACCAGTTTTTATTTACTTTTTTCAAAAGTTTCCAAACCTTCGTGTTCAAATTTGTGGTTTAGGTTTAGGGCTTAGGTTTGAGGGTTAGGTTTACTACGTTTCTACCAAGCGTAGTGCAGTGTACTGCACACTTGTCATGGATTAGTGTCGTTTTACAAGCAACGGATAAATATGTTTTCAAAAATGAAGGTCCACTGGCAGACTTATAACCAATGCCTGTTTGTTTTGTATTTAGCCAGCTGTTGCATTCATATACCGATGAATATCGGATGCTAAATTTTTGAAATTATTGGATATGCACAAATTTTTCAGACATGGATCAGGAGTTAAAGATCAATATCTGCTCAACTCTGCAACAAAGCTGAAAATCTACCAGATTTACATGCAAATCCATGTTCATCTCTGCAGTCATCATTGTACCTAATCTTGCACCTAAGCAATGCACAACCCAAGTTACCAGAGATAAACATTTGTTTAGATTTAAATGCTGCCGATTTGTAGTTTTTTGATGTATTGGGTTTTTATAATTTCTGATTAACCGAATTTGGATCTGATAATTTTGTTTGAAATTTTTCATAACGTTTAGTTCAGTTTCAAGTTTACTGTATTTAATCTGTTAAAATTGGTTCAGGTTTGGTGTAGTTTCGGTGAAGTTGTTGACGTTATTTGGAATTGTACAACGTGCAAAAGATGTCACGGGCTCACATTAACCCATCACAGCAAACCTGTACCCCATAACCACTCCCAAATTCTGGCCCATCAAATGGGTCTCGTGTACAATTCACCCTCTCCATCTTACTGTAACCAATGGGGACAAAGCAAGGGGGCATCCTGAGCCCATACTTATTTGCTGTTTACTGTGGCAACCTCTCCGCTGGCGTTGCACTGAATGCGCGGTTCACCACGAACGCAATGTGCACGAAGAACAACACCCATATATATGTGGTGCAAACAAACAATGATAGAGTGATCTCATCAGATGAACTCTAATGTTGCTTGCTGCCATAGTACGATGCTTTGTGCACATGCCTCTTGGGTTCTCTTTCCGATTGTAACAAAACGGTGCTGTGACCAGGATGTGAAGGTCCTGCTGTGTGAAACTTTCACAAAAAGAAAGTACAATCGGTGCGATTCATTGTAAAAAGGAGGGGTTGTTGTTGCAACCTCTCTTCTGGCGTTGCACTGAATGCGTGGTTCACCACGAACGGAATATGCACGAAGAACAACACCCATATATACGTGGTGCGAACAATCAATAATAGAGTGATCTCGTCAGGTGAACTCAATTGTTGCTTGCTGCCACAGTGTGAAGCTTTGCGCACATGCCACTCGGGACTTCCGATCGCAACAAGGGGGAGTCCTGATTCCGTACTTATTTGCTGTTTACCTTGATGAACTCTCAATCCAGCTTGGCTCAGCCAGGGTGGGATGCACTGTGGGAAATATGGTTGTGAATAATCTACTGTTTGCTGATGATATATGTGTGTTTAGCCCCAGTCATAGTGGGCTGCAATGTCTTCTGAATATTTGTGGTGACTATGCTGCTGAACACGAAATTACTTTTAATTGCAAGAAAACAATTGGTGTTCTTTTTTGCCCAAAAAAGTATAAATAACCTGCTCCGTCAAATGCTTTTCTAAATGGTGTATGTGTACAATTTCATGACCAAGTGAAATACCTTGGCAAGCCAATTTGTTTGTGACCCCAAAATTACATTTTTGGCCACTCTTGTTGTAGGCCATGTGGTAGCCAGGATAGCTAAAAAGGGGAGTGAAACAATACTGAACAGTTGGAGTTACAGAAAGCGCAAAACATAGGTAAGACAGCAAAGCTTACAGAAAACACAAGCAGACGGAAGGCAATTTAGCTACTTAATGATAAGAAGCAAGTGCCAGGCAGCAACACTGGTTAATACACTGAGGATGGCTATGATCAGATCAAACTATGATAGAAAAAACAATGGTAGTAGGTGAAAATGAAAAACACAATAGCAAAAGCAACGCAAAGAACAGGACAACAATTTTGTTTGTCATTATCCAGAAGAATGAAGACATTATGCAAAGCATCAGATACAAACAAAAAATTGAAAAGCAAGCAACATACCCCAAAGAATTAAGGGGGACCATTTATACCAGGAGTGAAATAATCCCATGACATTTCAATTGAACAACATATGTTGCAGAAACATGAATGTTAAATCATGTACATAACAATGATTTACATAACACAGATGATGGTGTGCAAGCAATTGGTGAAGAGTTGAAGCATTTACAGATGAGCAGGTGAATCTTGCACATAGGTGAGAGAAGTAAGCAACAATATGAAAAGGTTATGAGGTGGGTGGAGATCAATCCAATAAACATAACATTTCCAAACAAAAGCAATGGCAAAAATAATTTTTATCCACCAAAATCATGAAGATGTAACACAATTACCCAGCCACCACAGCAGTGGAGTACCACAGTTGCATGTAGGCCCTACCAAGCACATAGCATCACTGACTGAGGTTGAATAAACAGAGGTAGGAACATATTATAAAAAAAGTTCAGCAGTAAACAGTATGCCAGTAAGTGTCCAGTACACATGAAAAACAAAATAAGGTTAGTTGAGGACTGAAGAGTGGATTATACTATTTTGTTCTACAAGAGATATTATTTCATTCATACTGTCAGGACTTACAACAAATATATGGGCATCAGAAGGAAGGGGGCTAAGGCTACCCTTTGAACAAACATAACCAAGGTGTGACTCAAACTGGCAACCCTTTGCACAGCAGCACAAATCACTTCCCACTCAACCACATTGATGGTGGCATGAATGTTTCCACTTCAGTTTTATATCTGTCATGAATCCAGATACAAGATATGGTTTATTAGTCTTTCCAAGGCGAAAACTGGATACAATCGTTTACACACTACCTTTAAAGTGCAAAAAAGTTAGATGAAGATGCACATCATTGAATATATCCAGGGGTGTAGTGCTAAAAAAGAGATGTGCAAACGGCATTCCCACACCAAACATAAAGGAAGACTGCACCAAAAAGTTCGAATAAAGTGAGCATTCATGTACAAGAATTTTCACACTGGATCTTCCTGTATAGGTTGACTAACAGTGCGAATCTGCGTGTTGCTACCACATCTGTGAAATCACAGCCATGTTTTAATGTACTCTAGTGCAAAAAGGTATAGGAATGTTTTCCCATGCCAAAAAAGGTGTGGAAACATTGTTCCCACCCCACTACACCCCTGAATATATCATACAGTATTCAAAGAAAAGGTTTGCTGTGAAACTTTACTCACATCTCAGAAATCATGTTTTTTGTAAGATCTTTACAGACTTTGAATTGAAACAAAGAGTGGGCTTTTAACTTGACTAGACATTATACAGTCAGTTGTTTTAATGTATCTTTATTTTTGGTTTGCTACTCATGTACAAATTGAATCTTTATGCATAAAACTTTCACTCCATAGTTTTTTGCACTGCATCAATTATCTTAAATGAAGTTTCTTACTGTGCTTAATATTTTTTGAGCACACTGCATTTCCTCAGTGACATTGGGATCTACTCCCTTGTGTACATAGGTATGCTCTTTTTATCCGTAATTTTTCCTTACCTTGTTCAGGTTTGTTTGTTTTTCTAACGGTGCTTATTTTATTTTCAATTGCTGTTTTCTAACACTTGTCAGTAGGCTTTAGATGGGTTTGGTTGATTAGATCAGGGCTTCTCAAACTATGAATCGCAACCCCAAAATGGGTCGCAAAATGTAATTATGGGGTCAGAAAAAAATTGTCTTGACAAATCAAATACATCGAACCCAGTTTAAAAACCACTGGTCTAGTCTAACTGCTTTGAGAGCACACTCAGTAATTTTAGACCAGTGGTTTTCAACCTTGTTTGTGCCACGGCCCATTATAGCAATCCACTATCAACAACCCTCATCTAAAACCTGAATAAAGCAAGTGTAATATACCTGTGAACATAAAATATCAACTTGTGACCCTTCCAAAAATGGTTCATGACCCCTGTGGGGTCGTAGTCCCCAGGTTGAAAACCATTGTTTTAGACTAAAGGTAAAAGCTTCATGCACAGTTTCAAAAGGGTTTTGCACTTTGATTCAGGAAAAGTTGGAACTGTAAATCATACACAATTGTAATTTCAGGTGACACATATGCTACGCCGAGGATGAGTTTGCAGAGTTATTAAACAATAAAAGTTAGCAACTTGAATTTTCAAACCAGAGTTTGTCATTTTTAGATAAGAACTAGAAATGAATGCCCAGTCATTTATGATCTAGCTGTTCATAAACCCTTTGCCTTTTGCACAACATATTTGTGTGAATCAGCGTTCTCAAAATTGATAATCATTAAGTCCAAAAATCAATCCTTAGTGAAAACTGCTAAGAATGTCTTTCATTCTGCATTGTCTTATAGCAATCTAGGAATTGATGATCTGTGTAAAAATCAAGTACATCCATCCCATTAATTGTGCTTGATAGCTTTTATAAACTGAATTGTTTTTGTGAATATTTTTTCGCCTTACTGTTTCCATTACATGGAAGTTTTATTACTGTATAGTTACTTTCATTGATTGTGTGCAGTTGCATGATTTCGCCATAGACAAAAATTCCTCTTGAGATTTGTAATGGGATATTTACATGTATCATTAATATCTAGGCCAGCTGTGTCTAACCCGCGGCCTGTGGGTCACTGCATGCAACCCAGTTAAAGGTTGTGTGTGGCTCAGTTTAGGTTTTTGTTGTAGCGTAAGTAGCCTACATACTGACAACCTGTCCTTATTTTGATAATCTTAAATTGGACATTTTTGATGCAGGTGGTCCTCAGTGACCCTCAGTGTTGTTTTATCATGTCCATACCATGTGCTGGGAGATTTTCATATATGTCCACTGACACCTTGGTACAAAAGTTTTTTGCAAGTTTTCTGATTTCTACCCTTGTTCCATTGGCACTAAACTTACCTATGAAATAACACTTACGGAGTGGTTAAAGGTGCCAAACAGTCATGACTAGTGCAGTTAGGATTCAAACGCTTTCAGTACATTGGCTTAATCTACATTTAGTTTAAGATCAAATTAAGTCATTCAATGTGCAGCCTTTTTTAAGATATTGACATAATTTTGGCCCAGTAAGCAATTTTGGTTGGACATAGCTGATCTAGGCTATCTATCAAGGGGGTTGCATTGAAAAAACACTTAAAATGTGGTTGCATAACAAAAACGTTTGAGAAACCCTGGTCTAGATGACCTCTTCCACCAATCCTGTGTGACACAGTACAGTCTCTTGTTTACAATGATGATTTCTATGGCCAAATATGTTTTCATGTATTCTAATTACCACTGACTATAGGCTACTTCTATGTATGATGACTTTTTGCAGTGTTTTTGCTTATTAGCTGAGTCATATGGAACAATCGATCAATCCATCAGGAAGTTTTTCTTTTTTGAAAACCTGTGTATTTTTTACTTTTGTAGTCTGTAGAGTACTCTTGATGGCAACCCAGTTTATTGGTTATCATGTAAGCATCAATTGTGGTGCAAACTATGGATTTTTTCAAGGAACTATTAGTACTGTGGATGCCCATAATCAAACCATTACTATTGACAATCCTTATAAAAATGGAGTTAAATGTAATGAGTCTCAAGTAACAATAAGGTAAGTAAACTTAACCTTGACAGTTTCTTGTATATGACCAGCTTTAGTTGTGGTTGATGTTTTTCTGGTTTCATTCCTATCTTTTGATGTATTGACTGTGTTTATCAGTCACCACAATGCACACTTGAGTTGATTTTATAAAATGATAATTAGTATTCCAGCAATAAAAGAAACAATTAGAGCAAGGACGCTAGGGCATTGAAGGAACCGGAAGGTTATTGGGTCAATGTCCCATGACAATTAAATTAGCTATGTTGCTGTGAGTTACTATGATAAAGTATATGAGCTTCTGTGATAGAGTTTTCACCTATTTGCATGATTCGTCACTTTGCCTAATTCGTCACTTTTTTCTAATCCCCTTGAGGTGACGAATTAGGCACATTCTACTGTACTTCTGGTACTGTCATACATATTCATATGAAACAGGTCTTTATGGAAAAGAGACAGGACTATGCACTGGTACAAATCTGACTTCCATTAGATACTGGCTTTAACTTTTTTTCTTGAAAGTTCATATATTTGCATATAAAAAATGTGAAGAAAAATAACAGATTTAACAATTGAAGCACTTGTTTCAGCTTCAATTACATGATGTTCTATGAATCTCACATAAATATGGTAAACTCTCAACTGCCCAGTATCCAGCCCATTTTCCTAGGAAGCAACCTTGGTACTGAAAGTGTAGTGTATGTGATAAATACCTGCTTTTCATATATAAGTCATATATAAGGATATTGTGGCAACTGCTTTTAGAAAACACTACATTTTTACCCAGAGTTTTAACAGTTGATTGGATATGCTTATAGATGAGAAGTTCATGTTTGTATTGATTTATATGCAGAGCTAAAGACATCACTGATCTCACTTTGCTTGATGAGTTAATGAAAGACCCACCAAACAAGCCAGTTCCAAAAGCAAGTCTGACCAAGGTTGCAAATGTTGTGGCTGCCAGTGGTGAAGGCACAAATGAACAATTTTCTGTTGTAGCATGTCACAAGTTCAATTCTAAAAAAAGTGTCAAGTCTCAGGAAAACTTGTCTTCACAAATCTCATCACCTAAAGTTCCTCACAGTTTTCGTGAGCAGAGGCATCCTTTATCAAAAGATGGAAAATCACAAGTTTATGGTGTGTTGTTATGTTTTTGTTTGAGTTCTGCTATTTTGTTATATACTTGACTGATGGTCAGCACATTTTTCACAGGTATTTCACGACAGAAGATAGATTCCACTTACCAGCCAGATGATTGCTTCAGTATTGATCATTCTGAATTGTCCACAGATTTTGATTTTGAAAAGAACCTTGCTTTGTTTGATAAACAAGCTTTGTATGCAAATTTTTGTAGTTTGAAAAACCATGTCCTTGGTTTACTATAACCTATTTGTAGTTCATATTGATTTAGTGTTAGCAGCATTATTTCATGTATGCCATAGTTTTTCTGTATTTTTTATAATGTTATGCCACTAATGTTTTCTACTATTTTTGTCTGTCTTGTTGAATTTTAATACCAGTATACACTGTGTAAATTAAAAATTGGTAATTCATGCCTGAAGCCATGGTATATCAAATCCAATAGTTTAATTGAAAAAACAGGGCTGGGAAAGATAGGTTTATATAAAAATATATATCGTAGGCAAAAGTTATTTACAAAAACATGTTGGTGTTCCTGATAAAAAAATCCAGTATCGCTGATGAATAAAAGTGATCGCAACTTTACTCATTAGATTATTTGTTGCTTGTACCTTGGGTATTTCTTGCTTGCTGCTTCTGGACGCAAGTTAATTTTCAAATCATTGATCTTTCACAATAATGAAATTTAGGTACCTTAATATAAGACACAAGCAGGTTTAACTGAAATTTTTCAGTTGCAACCTGAAAAAATCTAGGCAATACTTTATCTATTTATAAAAACTATAAAAAATTTNGAAGTTTGTGAGAAGACACATCAAGTTTAGTCCTAGAAATTGAACTGATGCAAATTTTTCTGGAAAAATACTACATAGTTGATGTTGGTCCAAACGAAAGCTTCTTCCACCAAGTAGGTTTTCAGTTACCATGTAAAATCTACAGTCGATGCAAAACTGCAAACATAGAAGAATCTACATTCATGTGTTCTGGAGTCCTTTGGTGACTACTGACTAGTGTTACATATTGTTTCGTCATTGTGCAGTGGATGTGATCGATGCAAAAAATTTTGTACTGTACTTACAGAACCCCAACCAAAGGTCGAAAGCAAAGAACACCTGCAAAATATAGACATGATGAAAATGTGATTGAAAGCAAGCCCATTGTTTACAGGCAAATTGTTACTGCAGAAATATTAAAGTCAGAAGTTGTGGAATACTACACAGGTAGTTGTAGTTCTATATACACACAACGTTGATTTGTTAGAAATGAATTGGCAATAACTTGCCGTGTTTTAAAAATACAGATGCAAAGCACTTTTGCCTCACGTGTTCCAGGGTACTGAGGACAACAGTGACGTTCTTAATTTATTACAAGTTTTCATGACATGTTTGTTTATTGTTTGTAAAGAAGAACTAGTTGATTGTGCTGTAGTTTAAAATTACTTAATTATGTGACAATTGCTGTGTACGTATGAAGTATGTACAACTGTAATACTACAGAAAAGCTGTAACAATTTATGAACTTCTGTAGTATTGCAGTTGCACTGGGTATTCCAAAAAATGTTATCATTTGAGATGTGTATATTTGAGATGTGTATATTTGAGCAACTACAAAGTTTAGGTGTATGAAATCAAACGAGTGTAATATTTAATGGGACCCAATGTAATCATGAAAATTTAATAAAGGAACTCAAGTGCTGAAATTTAAAACCTCCAGATTTGTCTGTTGAGCCCTTCAGGAATCAACCTGCCACACACTGCTTTCATGACTTTGTGATGATTCAGACCACACATACCCACAATCCACATTTCAGAATCAAGACACCACAAGGGTGAGTGGGTGACACAGCTGATTCTGATCACAAAGTGTTTTACTAAGAAATCAATTTTGCAACAGTGACGCATCCTCAGTCCAGTAAATTACAAGCAAAAGCTTAAAGGTGAAATAAGGACATAGACGAAACTAAGACTTAAATACAGACCAGTGTTGTGGAGTCAGAGTCATAAGGAGTCAGATAATTTGGTCGGAGTCGGATTTTTTATCCAACTCTGGCAGTCCAATTGAATTCTTTTCTAAGTTAGGAATCTTAATCTGTACCTGTTGAAATGCTGCAATTTGTTTTGAAATGTTTATCGAAACACGTGATTCTTGCTGTGCATCACGATTTCCATTGATTGTTAGTTGCTACAAAATTGTTGACAGACAAATTTGATTCCCGTTATGTAAAGGAGTTGGAGTCAGAAATTTTGGAAAGGTCGAAGTTGCAAAATTGTTGAAGGTAAGAGTTGGAGTCAGACATTTTACCTCTGACTCAGCAACCTTGATGCGGACTCACGCTATGCCCATAAAGCTGCCATCACCAAAGCCAAATATTGAGGATGCATCACTGACATGGAATCGATTAAAGGTAAAACACTTCCGATCAGGTTCGGCTGTGTCACCCTAGTGAGGTCTTGATGCTGGAATTCAAACATATGTGGATTTTATGAATGAATCTGGGTTTCCTAACTTGTTTGCACAGATGTTTCCCAAAAGTTTCTAAGTAACCCTTCTGATACCACTGGTTGACCTGACCCTTTGCCCTACACATACAACCTTCCTCTTTGAAATATTTGCACAATTTCTAATCTAATTCCATAAAAAAACATTAGCTGCAAATCTGTGCTGCAGCTGATGCTTTTTTATGGAATTATATTGCAAATTCATGCTGTGCAGTCTTGTTTGACTGTGCTTGAGTATACTCTAAGACACCGCTTCTCAACCGGTGGGCCGCGAAGCTCCAGGTGGGCAACGAAATGTTCCGAGATAACTTAAATATTTTTTGATAAAAGTTATTGGTTGATACAAACTGCATTTTTTTAGAAAAAGTTATAAATTACAAAAGCCAAAAATTATTATTGTTGCATTCCGTCCAAGGAATGCTCCCATTTTTAACCCTGGATTGCTATTGTGGGTTCCACAAACCCAAGGCAAGTGCAGTGACCACGTTTTACATATGTAAAGATGTGTTGGAGCGCTTTCTACGCTTCCGTAGATTCATTTTTTTGTGCGACTTGCTGATAGGTGCGCCTGCGGTCGCACTTGCTCTTTTAGATTTTGCAGTGTAGAGGAAAGGTTGTGATTTCGGTCACGCGTACTCGACGATATAGTTAGTGTGAGGGTTGTTTCATCGCCATAATTACATCTAGTCATGAGTTCTGAAAACAAATTTTAGGTGAAGTGGGCCCAAAATCAAAGTCTCGGCAAAAAGTGGGCCGCGACATCAAAAAGGTTGAGAAGCACTGGTCTAAGAGACAAAACTTTTTTGTTGAAGTTAATGCTATGTATACTTTACTGAAAAAATAAACATGAAGCATAACACAATTATTTGTATGCATACTGCTAAAATTTGCATCATTTGGAAAAAAATACATCGAATGAACATGGTGATAATAACATTTTTTTGGAACATTTGCAATAAAACATGGGGAAGTTCAAGTTGTTTATTATTACAAGACTGTTTATTACAAACTCCAGTGAACTTTGTTGTTACATTTTATCAAAAATAATTTCTATTGGATCCATTGCAAAATAGTTTTTTTTTCAAATTACAAAACGTTTAAATTGAACAGAAAGTGTCTAATGTGATGCTAGAATGGTTTTGCACAACATGAAGTAATTTATGTAGGGTTATATTTGTAAAGGATCAAAGTGTGCTTATTATTGTGCAGAATACTGGTCTGGTTGGATTTGCACAAAAGTGCTGTATTCCTGATATCAGTAATGTTGCTAGTGTCACTAATATTACTACCTGTCACGTTTTTCAAATACACAAAGAGCTATGGGATGAATGTGTTTAGTGTGTCATATTCATGAATTTTATTGTCCAAGTTAGTAAATCTGTGTCTGACAAATAGCAATCCTAGCAATTAAGTAAAAGCATACTGTAATGCTTTCTTGTCCTAAGAAGAGGTAATGTGTTAATGGGACATGACAAATGTTCGCCCAATATTCTTCTTGTACTTACCCTCAAATTGAAGTAATAACAATAAGCAATAGGAACCATTGTGAATCTATATAGCCTACTTGCAACACATTTTTGTAAATTTGGAAATATCTGCTGCTTGTAAAACTTCTGATTACGTGGGCCTAGGCTTTTACTAGGCCAGTGGCATAAGCAAAATAATGATATTAAAAGTATTAGCAATATTACATTTTTTACAGGTGTTCTATTAAAAGTGCATCATAGTCTCACTTGCAGGATTATCACACATGTTTTTGTTGCTAACATAAAAATATTGGAACGAAACCAAACATACTATCACTTCTGAAATTTCAGATGCTGGTTTGGTAGTTCCATGCATATCGTCGAGCTTGCGTCAGAGTATAAGCCATGCTGCTGAACGATTGGGAATTAGTCTTGCTCGCCAAATTGAAGCATTTGGTCTTAATGCGAGTCAAATGGCTTTGTCACTGCTGGGAGGAAGTAATAGGTTTGTGACAACTTGATCGTTTGGTGCCAGCTCTGTAGCAAATGGTACAAAGGCCAAATACAAAGAGTTCTTTATGTCCTGTGTTTCAGTACCTGTAGTGTATGTATTTTTCATGGAAATACTTTAACAAGAACAATTGTAGTCACTTCTATTCTCAAATAACTGGTACAGTATTATTGTTGGTACTTGCTGAACATTCTGCATAATAATATAAAAGTTGCAAATGTATCACTCTGTCGTTGTGGTTTAATCCAGCACATGTAACTTGGCAAATGCTGCAAGACATGTATAATCCTGCAGAACTATTTTGCAGGTTGCACCCACGCAATGCTCATCAACGACCACATATTGTAGTTTTTACTGGACCGCATCAGCTCGGTGCTTATGCAATTGCTACTGCTAGACACCTCGTTGTTCAGAGTGTTCATGTTGACATCTTTATGGCTAATTTTGTGAAGGTATTTTGAGACAACTATGTTGCATGCATTATAATTTAACATATTTTAGTTTTAAGAATGTCCTTTTCAGATGCACGACTATGTTCAGGAGGAATTAAAATTACTTGGATTAACTTCTGCTCGGCTAATAAATGAAACCAAAGGTAGGTACTTCGTTCGGGTTTGCTGTGAGCTGGTGACCATTTGCTCCAAGCGCTCTAAATTGTTTAGCATCGGTGAGGGGTCTCAAACCCAAATTGCTCCGAGGGCCAAATGAGGACTTCCAAAGTAACCCGAGTGTAGTATTATGACGCTGACGCAACAATGGCGGTGCCTGTACCCTACTAGAAAGAGCTTTTACATGTTATTTCCTGCGAAAGGTATAATAATTTATAGGCAAGTCATTTCTAGCCGTCTCTCCATTCGTTTAAATGGAATATGTTCACTCGCTAACCGAGCTCTTTTAAACACCGGTGAATAAACTAAATAACGTAAATGTTAATTATTTGAAAATTCCCAGAAAGCCTCGCGGGCCGCGTGTTTGAGACCCCTGGCATGGATGCTGGTTTATTTGTCGTATAGATTTGCCTACAACACCAGTGGATTTGGTGATAGTTGCCATGGATGATGACAACAGCTCATTCTTTAGGCAGCACCCATGGTACAAAGCAGCAAGAGCATGGTGTAACGAGAACATGGCTCCTGTGATGTGTTTGTGTCCTCCTGGGGATAAGGTTTGTAGCAGGTTAATTGAACACACATCATCTGTTGGTGGTTTATGTCACAACAGATTTTGGTTGAGGTCCAACATAAATTCAATGTGAGCCTGAGGCCAAATCTGATGTATTTGGCAGTTTTTTACTGGAGTAAGAGCCCAGCCCTGCGCAGCTTATCTTATGCGATTGCGTTGCTATTAACGCGTGGTCAACTTCTAATTTGATTTTGTGTCATATGGCCTTGAGGTAAAGCGTTTTAGGTTTCATTTTACGTTTGAAGTTTTAGGAATCAATGTGCCGTCTGTACTGAGTTTAAAACCGGTGTGCAATACTGTTCATAATAAAGCCGTTGTAGCAACATGTCAGTGATGGTGTTAATGCTTTATTTAATTATTTCATAATTTTTCATCTTGGGATCAACGATGCTGCTTTTCTTGACGTAGTCTTGAACCTGGGGGCTAGTGACAGTTACATGCTTTTGCACTACGTTTTCGTTTCAGGAGTCAATGGAAAACCTCAATGTCAAATGGTCGGTGTATTCCATTCTTCCCCAGTCTTTACCCCCGACGTTTGGCTCGCCGTATTTGATTGATATTGGTCTACCACCCAAAGTTTTCAAACAAATGGGAATCAAATATCGTTCACCGTTTTGTTCGAAGCCGTACATTGCATTGCATCGCAGCTGCTGACTGCGTTCATTCAACATGTAGTGCTAAGATCAGGGTTGGAGCGAAAGCTTCAGGCAAATATAGACACTCCAACGTATAAAGGCGCCTATATCGCAACTTGCTTGATTCGATCAAAGTTTTTACATTGAACCCTTTCAACGCGGAGGGTAGTTACGACTAGCCAAGGTTTTGTTGTGAATGCTCATAAGAAAAAAGAGAAGTGTGGTGGTTGCATGGTGCAGATTCACTGTCTGGGGTATGGTAGTCAAAGATTGATGATTAAACAAGATTGTAAGACAGAGCGTCTGTCTTAGGTTGTAAGAACCGAACGTATCCATCCAGTAATGCGACTGCGGTCATCGGGTTTTTTAAATAGTAAGCGTGCTTCTGTGCATACTTTTTATCAGCGAGTGATTTATCGTGTTGGGCATCGCAGTGGCGTTGATAGCGTTCCATCTAACATCCCATGTTTCATCGGTGCATTCACCGAACGCTTTGTAATTGGAACAAAAACATAGTTTCTTCATTTCTTCTAAGCACAGTTTTTTTTTATCACCGCACGAAATCAACCATGCATGGGACCCCTGAGTCTGGCTCACCGAACCCCTAGGCTTCGATCGAACCCAGGTTAAGAATCACTGATCTAACATGTTCCTTCCTGAGTGTCCCAGTCAGGAATCTCGCTTACAATACTACTGTATGCATAAGCGTATTTGACATGCATATGCTGTAAACAGAAGCAGACCTAAATTTGGTTAATGTTGAGTTATTTAAAATCTTGATTAAGTGTCCCATGTGTTTCAATGGTCGTTGGCTTGATTTCCACCCGAAAGTCTTTGCCTTGTTTGTCGATCCGAAAAAAAATGATTGTGGAAAAAAAACGTTCAAAACGTTTTTTGCTTACTGCTCACCTTGTTTTGTGTGCAGTGTGTAAATTGTGCAATCGTTTGTGCACTTGTTCGTAATGACATGCTTGTAATGTTTCGGTCAACCCTCTTCTCTGGAACTACAGTACAAGCAAAATATACATAAATAGAAACTGCCTGCTTTTTTGTATCCTTATGTTGTTATATACCGTATTACGCAGTACCATTCCTTTGGATCAGTGGTTCTTAACCATGTTGGAGGTACTGAACCCCGTATTAACTTTCATCTGTGCATTCACCGAGCCCTTCGTAATTGGAAAAATAAAATAGATTTCCTCAAAACAGGGTTTACATTTTGTTGACGCGCAAATGCACCGCGCATCGGATCTGCGCCGAAACACCAAAAATGACTCACCAGAGTCACCGCATCCTTGGAGTTTGATCGAACCCAGGTTAAGAACCACTGGTTAAAGTTGTGCCTAAGATAACGCTAAGTATATATTTTTCAGTTGTGTTACGTTAACGTTACGAAAAAGATCAGGCCAGAAACAAAGCAGTATACGCATTGTACGTCTTGTTTGCGGGTGATGCAGCGATGCCGTAAAATTAAACGAACACGACCTCCACTCAGATCGTCTTGACTTCATTCATTTAAACGTCAAGCTTGGCCCAATTTTATCGTCTCTGACATAAATCTTCAGTGCACCGCATCAGTAGCTTTTTTAGGGGGAGATAAAACGTTTTGAATTGCTTTGCATATTTGCAGACACTTGGTGGCATATTTTATTTCCTTCCTCTTCACTGTGAGGACTTCGCCCATGTTTTTACTTAGGTTATGTTTTCGAATTTGTATGAGTGGATGCTGGTTTTCACCATTTTCGTTGATCGCAGTGCGTTTTATCGTAACGTGCGGTTAATTTTAAAGTCATCTTTTTATTGATTGCGTCACGACCTTTTCTGACGTCTGCAACTTCAGCTGCTGCTATTGTGTTTTGCAGAAAGACATGTAGTGGTGTGATGAATGCAACCGGTTTTGGTGAAAAATAGGTGCCCAACGTTTGAAGTTTGCAGTTGATGTTGCAAGCATCTTTGACAGGGAAATGCTAGCAAAAAACAAAGTTTTTAGTCGGGAAGTGGCAAAGCCATTTTCCGACAAAGATCGCGAAAAGCAAAAAGCCGAAGAACCAAAAAAGCAATCACGAGAGGAATGGAGGAAGAAAAAAGAGTTAGAAGAAGCCAGAAAACTCGGAACTGCACCCGCGGAGGTCGATGAAGAGGGCAAGTAAGTTATCGCTGGAACACATGAGCTTTGCAACGAATAGAAGATTTTTGCGCGCTTCACAGGAGTGTATATGAAAGTGATGGCATACAAGCGACGTGCGCCGGTTTCATAGACTTTTAAATTATCCGATTCAAGTCCAGCGCTTGCCCCATTCTCCATTTTCTTTGTTATTGTCTAACGTGCGGTTATGTGTTTTTGTGAACAGAGTCTGAACGGTGAGATTTCTTGAGAAAACATGTGCTAAAGAGTAGACACAACAAGATTGCTGGCTATGCTACAAAATACGCAAAAAAGGTTAAAAACTTCCCAGTCCAAGGTTTCTAATAAAGCACGAAGTATACTGTCCAAATTAAACTAGCGTTTCATCGGCGAAGTTAAAGTGCGCAAATTCGTTGCTTCCCGTCGATTGAATTTTGGCAAACATCTTGTGGAAGTGCACTGGCGACAAAGCGGTTAGCGAGGTGGCGCAACACTTCTTCATGTCTTGTGTATCAGCCTGTTCGCTCGCGCTTCTGTACTGGCGAAATGTTTCACCTTTTTTGCGCTGAATTGTGAAGTGTTGCTTCGTAGAGACATCAATCCGCATATTCCCCAGTATATTTCCACCGTACCTTGGTATGTGGACAAAACTCAACGCGCCTCCCTGAAGCATCAGAGGGTGCAGCCTGAGAAGCAGAAGGAGTTCACGAAAATTGGCGAGTGGTACAACCGAGGTGTATCGGATAAACCGATTTCTACCAAGTACAGAAAAGGTGCTTGCGAGAATTGTGGAGCGATGACTCACAAAAAGAAAGATTGCTTAGAGGTATGCTGTGGCTCGATTCTTGCGTTTTGGAAAATCCGGCTCGTTTTGGGAAGTTTTCTTGTATGTAAAAGACTGTTATTAATTTAGAGACCTAGGAAAGTCGGTGCCAAGTACACGGGAATGAACATTGCTCCCGATGAATACGCTCAACCTGTATTAGATCTGGATTTTGATGGGAAGCGTGACAGATGGAATGGGTACGTCCGATTTCTCTGATGCGACAACTTACATAAAATCTTATGAATTAAGAGTAATTTGTTGCCAATCCTGTCGCAGATTGTAGAGAACAGTCGTCATGTTGAATTAGTCGTTACTTTCACGTATGGTCGGGTAAACCGCTTCTCGGTGGTTCTGAACTTCGTCCTCTAACGTCGCATTTCAAGACAATACATTGAAACGGTTGTTAAACGTAATCTTTGGTTTGCTGCATTCAGTTTCAAACAACGTGTTGCGTGCAAGGATAAATGTGTTCATTCATCCCTTCCTGTGTAGCTATGATCCTGAGCAGCATCGAGAGGTTTTGGAAGAGCATGCCAAAATCCAAGTAGCGAAGCAAGCTGTGAAGGCGCAAAAGCTCCAAGAAGAATTGCTCACTGGACAGATGGCGAACTTGGAGGCAAGTAATGATGTCACGACATATCTTCGTTTTTTCTGGCGATGTTAACGTTCGAAGCTCACGGTCTTTCGCAAGGTGCAGACCTCGTTTACGGATTTTGTTAAATCTAAATTTCCAATCCCGCATGTTTGTAGCAATAAATTTACGAGATTAAATTTCATGAATAAAATTTAGGTTTCGCACTTTGCAGGCCAAGTAACCTGCAGTCTTTCGAAGTCTCCCACTCCCCCATAACATTTTGTGAATCGGTCCACTTTAAACTTACCACCGCATTGTGCAGCGGTGCTATACATCACAGTGACCATGTTAGCACCATTTAGGCGTATGCTTTCTATTAACACCACATACATATGCCTGTGTTCTTTGGTGTATCTGTGTTCCACTGTTCCCCGTTAGCGCCATGCGGGCGTAAGTTCTATTACGTTGTGTCTGGATGTGAAGACGTTAAACAATAAACAAAACAAACAGATCTAATCCTTACCGACATTTTCTTGGGCGTTCAACGAGTCACTGTAGCACCTGCAAAACAGACAAGTGATAACAAAAATTGTTCACATTGCTGTCGACTTAAAATGGCTTGCAAAATTCTTGATAATATACTGTAGATCAGTGATTCTTAACCTTTTCAGTATCGTTACCCCTGAAAAGAGCCTGATGGATTTTAATTACCTCCTTTCAAAAAAGAACAAATTACCGTTTGCAATCAATTAATGGTAAATAACACAAGAATGACGTCATAATTTGCATTGAAATGTCCATAAATAATACAGACAATCATGGGAAAGCTGATGCTGTTTTTTGCAATCAAGTGGTCAAATCCACTCATGAATTAACACTTGTAAAACCGAAATTCAGAAAAGCTTCTTTGTAGCTTCGTTTCTTCAGAGCAGGGGTCGGCAACCTACGGCCTCGCCAAGCAAAACCATCCGGCCCGCAGCCACTTTATCAAATTGTAGTAACTGTGTGGCCAGCCTAGTGGTATTAAATTTCGTGAATCTGCCCTGCTTACAACTTCTCGTATTGGATACTTACGAGGAACTAGGCCTACTTGTGAGAAACCGCACTGCGCAAGAGTTATATTAACAACAGCAAAGAGAACGGAATTGTTGGTGGAAAATTAGTATGGCCCATCGTTCCTTGGAGAGTTTGTTTTTGGCCCGTGACTCGGGAAAGGTTGCCGACCCCTGATTTAGAGGCATCCTAATAGTTTTCAACTAACACTACAAGACTACGGTCCACGACACCTAAGATTCCGGTATTATGACGTAACAGAAGATATGGTGTGTAATTGAAACGAAACAACATACGAACGCACACGAAAACTTCCATTCCACGAAGTTGAAAATATTTCAGTGCAACGTGGCCAAAAAAAAACAATCTGAATGATCCCCAAAAAATGTCAAATCACCCCTTTGTTGGTAATTACCCCCAGGTAATAACCACTGCTGTAGATAGTTCACAGCTAACTGAAGCCTAGACAAATAAAGGCAATATACTTCTACAGCTGCGATCCACAATGTCTTTAGTCGTAAATGCCGTGTTACGTGTGCTTTCATTAACTGTTCGCACGACCGTCAGGAGCATGGGGCGTCGGAGGACGAGGACAAGTATGCAGACGAAGCCGACATGCCCGGCACCAACTTCGACAGCAAAAGAAGAATCACTGTTAGAAATTTGCGAATCCGGGAGGATACTGCCAAGTATCTGCGAAATCTGAACATCAATTCTGCGTACTATGATCCGAAGACTAGATCAATGAGAGAGAACCCTTACGCCGGGACGGGAAAGAGTTTGTCGGAGTAAGTTCGTCGTTAGACGTGCGTCAGAATGCTTCTTCACGCGTGTAAAGAATAATTTTCAACCTCCCGT
>JGI24022J15233_10001018_pt1 | contig 21466 bp, 10 predicted proteins | sample Ectturendosymbi2_FD_15233 | JGI IMG/M metagenome (IMG submission 15233)
GGATACTTCAACTACAGCGAAAACCTAAACTGGGCCGCACAAAACTGTCGACTGGGCCACATGCGGCCCGTGAGCCGCGGGTTGGACATAGCTGCCCTACACGAATATTGGCATGCTATGATTAGTCTGTTTAACCAACTTGCTGACGAATGATGCGTGATTATGTTTCGTTGTTTCAGATGTAAGGCAATTGATACGTCATTGTAGCGGGTAACTGGTCCAGTAATGGGTTGATTGTTAGCGCATTGGCTAGTTCCGTAAAGTTGGCTAGTGGGAGGGGGTGTTCTTTTTGCAATTATAGGTTATTGAAAGGATTTATTTCGTACCGGAACTTGTTTGATTACCTTCTAAGGCTCGTTGTTCTGAAGCGTCCCGGTTTTCAATCACAGAAATATTGTATGCCTATATACACTAGCATCATTAAATTTTACGCTGTCTGTTTCTGAATACGTGACAAGCAACGTTACAGCAAAACCAGATACATTTCTACCCGAACCAAATCCATGCTATGCTATGGTCTTTCACATGTGCAGCTGTAAAACTACCACTGTTTCAAGAAAATAATCTTTCTAACAGTATGCTACACAGGGTAAAATGTCGGACAGACGCAGTAAACCATCTTTCGCGGTCTCTAGAAACCTGAAAAATGCTAAATATCATTTTATTGAAGCTAATATTGATAAACTAACAGAATCCAGTGAAACCACACCAAACTCTGTTTCAACATCAACTTGGCTATGTGTAACATCTAACATGAAAAGCACTTCACGCAGGACATGACAAACGTCACTTTTATTTTTGGATCTTCTCCAAATACGAACCTGAAGAGAAAAAGTGGGGGGACATGACATATTATATCCCCCTCACCTGAAAAAATGGGAGGACACGTCCCCCGTGTCCCCCACCAAATTGTGCCCATGACTACTGTTATAAAGCAAGCATCTTTTCAGTTGGTTCAAATGAAGTTCACTGTTTTATCTTTCCGGTCTGACTACAGTGTACAAACTTCAAGATTCCTAAACGTAAACAAAAACACAATATGCTTCTAGTTTTGTGCTTGTTATGAAAATTACTCTAAAGTCAGAACTTTAAATAACTTGCAATAGTCTTTTTCTGGCGATTCTTGATTCCACTGCTATATCAATGCTTTCTCAGTCTTTTACAAAATAGCTTCGTTTGTTGGGTGACGGATTAAATCAGGCACAGGTGCTGATGAGTGGCATTAAGGACAGATGAGACTCCGCTTAGGCCTTAGGCCTATAGTGCTGTTGAACAGAAACACAAAAACTCAACAATTGCACATTTGAGAAAAAGACATAGATAAAAGTATAAGGTAAGCCTAAAGGAGTATAATTGATACTGTTGTCTTACTCATGTATTCAAGTATTTGCCGAAAACAATTTTTTCGAAATGGAAAATTTCGTTTGGGAGATCATATCACGCAGTGAGAAAATCAAGCGAAAAAGAATGATTCTGAGAAGTCTTACAAAGTTGTATAAAAAACAACAACACCGAAGCTAAAATTTTAAACTGTAAAACTGCCGAGAACCTGAGGTGCAGGCGCACATCAAGCAGTGTACCCTGAGCATGTCGTCAATTTTTATGAACCAGAGATAGTGGCCTCTGCAGGCAATTGGAGCGCTCGATAATACTTGACTACGAGTAGATCCAGGCAAACTGCCCCTCGCTCGGAGTTGATTCCAGCTCCACATCATTATTTAATTTCAGTGTTTGATTCAGACTCAGAAGACTTAAGCTAATTCACCGCTTGCATTATAACGGATTCTTACTTTTGCTTCTTTTTTTGTGTGTATACGCGCTGCTTGCGTGCCATGTGGTACTACTCCTTGCGTTTCATTTAATGGCGCAAAAGTAAGTCTTTGTCGACGATGCAGACACTTATTTTTCGAAACGACCAAAGTGATTGAATTTCAGAGTAATAATTGGTTTTTGCGCTGTTTTTCTTATACAAGCATGAAGTTTTTGACGAAAATACTTGCTACATTCTGGGGAAAGTAAAATCAATCACTTTTGCTTCTTTCAGAGCAGCATCTTTGAGTGAAAGCGTTGGAGAAAATGTTTTTATTTTTTTTAGCAACAGATGTAACATTTCACTTTCCTTACAAACAGCTATTCCCAAATCCAGGTACTGTTCTTGCTCTACTATAAATATTAAAATGCAGCATTTTTGTTTGATGTTCGATCAGCACGTCTGAAAATATTTACTGGCAAATTTGCCATGGCCAAAAAGTACAAAACTACAACACTAGTTGCTGCTTTCTGACAATGGATTCTGATATTTGTTCCTGCATTGTCAGAACAACGGACTTTTTTCTTGTGGGTGTAATCAGTTTGGTATATCTGGTAACTGCCGCATCAAAAATGAATTACAAAACGCTTGTAGGAATAAAGTTAAAAATTATTTTTTGTGTTTTGCTTATATCTTTTTTGGTAAATTTTGAAGCTGGAATTTTTTAGCTCAATCAGCAAGAAAATTGGCGATGGTGATGACGAGTGTTGAAAAAGCAGTTTATTGGGAGAATAATATTTGGTTTCACCTTCAAGCAAATACCCGGCAAATATGAGCACTTGCTTCCAACAGCCACTTGTCTACCTGATCAGTCTGCTTTGCATCAAAGGAAACCTACGTGGTGGCAAAGAGTTTATTTTCCTCCAACTTCAACAACAGGAAACCGAAGAAACGTTTCACGGGAAACAGCGAATATTTTGGGAGACTGATGATTTCCTGCAAGGAAAATCCAAACTCCGGTATTTGCTTGGAACAGCCGAAACAAGACATGGTGGATGACTGGCAATCTGCCTGCAAGTGCCCGCTGACTGCCGGCCAATAAGAAGGAGTTCCTGTTGGTATGAATTTACTGCATGCTTTCAGTTTGAACAGAATGCCACCATTTATTTCAACGTTTGGTTTCATATCAATTATCTACCAATCAGTNCNGGATTAAGATGGCGCCGGNCCCGCAGCATATAAACAGCGCAGGGCCCTAAGTTNAAAGTACACTTGAATAAGTGAACAACTGTTAAATTATAAATTATGTGAGCACCCATGTNACTACAGTTATGCATACTGAATTTCTTAAGTACAAAAAACCTGGTCNTAAATCGCAACAGGTGGACAGTTATAGACTAAATATCTTTTTTACCAAAATGTATATACGTATCGTTTTACCAAGAAGGAATACATTACTGTATAGCTCACAAGTACAGTGGAGAGGCAGTAATTAATGCTTACAGACTCATCAACAAATTGTCTCAACATCAACAAATTATCAGTAATTAAAGCTTACAGATTCATCAACAGATGTGATCATTTCTATATCTCGATAGTGGATAGTCTCAGTAAGTGTCGAGGTCGATTGCCAAAAGCAGCAAACCTACAGCTTAAGATTGCATTTACTAGATATTGGCATAGAGAATTTGTTTATGATCCTGGCAGCGTCTATTTCACATAGACCTTCATGCTCTATAGCCTACTCTTTGATATCAGGCTGTTCAGCTTGTTTTGTCTCATGGTGCTCCTTTGTTCATTCTACCGCCTTAATTTTAAGCAATGCCCGTTCTCCACTGCCGTTGGTCACCATGAGAGTTAAATAAATGCGCAAATCATATTTGATGCATTTGTAAAAAAGATTCGAAGTACATTAACCAATGGTTAATAAATAGATGCCAAATCCAAGGCTGCCTACAAGATTTTTTGAAAAAAACGTATAGATTCACCAAAAATCCCAGATTTGAACAGAAACTCCCAGCTAGACACAAAATTAGACCAATGTTCCCACTATCTACCCTAACTGAGCATCTGTAAGTCGCAAAACGTGCTATTAAATATATACTGCAACTTTCGCAATGAACTTTTGTGTCTGTCGGAATTATTATATCGCAGTAACATGGACTTGTTTGCATTTCTGATGGTGATCTGGCAGAATTTACAATAATTAAATATTTATTCCCCGTGTCCTTCTGTAGCTACCCTTTGAGATTTGGATCTTTTACCCACTCCTCCAATTGCTGTGTGTACCACTTAATCGTTTTCTTTAGGCTTGCTTCATTAGTACCACTTGAACTGACAGCTCCTAGCTAATATTTACAGCTTATACGTGTAAGTACCTTGTTCATCAGTTATGCTGAAGACAAACGTACGTTGACAAAACAAGATAAAAAAGATGACACTAGAAATAAAGTTTAATCATACCCTATCTGAAATCACCGCTATACGCTGTAAATTCCTGAAAACACCAGATCTCCAAAAGAAAAACCCAGAAACCCAGAAAGGCATTGAAAACCCCAGATCTGTTGGCAAAACCCCAGGTTTGGCACGACTGGCCAAATAATTTCGAATTAAAAGTACCAAAAAGTTAACGCATTTTATAGAACAGGTCAATGTGATTAATAATGTTTTTTAATGCCATTCATAACAATAAAATCAGGCAATACCTTCAAACTGCTGCAATTAGGCCTCATTGCGTAAGTGGTCGCATAATGTTGTAAATAACTGTAAAAATACTTTATTTTTCAAATCACAGTAATCTAATGTAAAAGCATTCAATTAAAACATTCGTTTAATTGTATATGACAAATTTAGCAAAATAGTGACTTCTTGGACTAAAAAATTATGTACATACAAACAAGGATGGATATTAGGGGAGGTGAACGAAGCGGTGGCTTCGGGCTCCACTCTTTTAGAGATGCCGTGAGGGTCCCCCTTTTGAAAGTTTCACAGTTAATTTTTGCATTGTTTTGTTAAAATATTATTAATCACTCTCTCTAGAGCCACATTTAAGCTCTGAAGCAAGTCATATGCAACTTTAATGTGTAGTTAAAGAGCAAATTAAAATCAAATGACTTCAAGCAATTTACAATGGGAAGTTTACTTTCACGCAGAAGCAAATTATCAGACAAAATGAGAAATTTACCTTGCTTTCAGCGAATAAAGTTTCTGTATAGCATGTGCAAAATAGGGTCCCCTTTCTGAGAGTTTGCCTCGGGCACCTAAATTCTAATACCCACCCTTGCATAATAAAGAACAAATTTAACACAACGGACCGTGGGGCCCCCAAAAGCATGTGGCCCGTAGCAATTGCTACATTTGCTACTATTGTTAATCCGGCACTGCCACCAATAAATTTTCAATACTTCAACTGGGCACTTATACAAAATGACCGAGGGCTATTAGCAATCTGTTAGAATGGTATTTAAAAACAAATGTGCACTTCTGTTTCTTGTAAAAGCGAGAAGGTGTTTTCGTCGAAATGTTTTGAATATAAAGTTATAAAGCTGAATGTTCGCAAATGTTTGCTAAATTTGTTTGGACGTTTTACCTCCAACACTGCAAAGATATCATCCAAACGATCCGAACCAAAGACGCGCGTATATTGTTTCTCCCTTGAAAAGTTCACTTTGCCTGCATAGCTAAAGGGTAAGACTGATGACGGGTGATACAAACTTCCCACTCCATCGCAATTGCGGAGGTTTTGTGAATATTATGTTACCACTCACTATGGAGAAAAGCTTGAACATCTTTTCAAAAAAATCCAAACACAATGACAACATTCAAAATTATTCATATTTAACTTCAACGACACACTAAAGTTTCGAACAGTTTAGATAAAACACACCAAACAGGGTTGGTCAGCTGTTCTAAATAAGTGATTGCGAATGAAACAAAAGTTTGTAAAATTTTAAAGAATGATCACTTTCACGTTTTTTCAGTGACTCATATGTCATTCGGAGCAGTTCGCCTGAAACAAAAATGGATCGCTTGTAATCAATTGAAATTTGTGCATGATAAATCAGCGCATTTGAACAAATGAACAAATTTCACCACTTAAACAAATTCACCCCAAAAAGTAACCTTTCAAAGTTACCTTTGTAGAACAACCCAAAGCTATTTATCTCGATGAGTGTGAAGATGACTGGTTTCATGAAATCGACGCGGAAACTAATATTTAAAAAATGATTTTGCACCATACCAAGTAGTTGCGTTTTACCCAATTCCGTTCTTTCTGATATGTGACGTCTCGCTCTGCGGTTTGACTTTGGTATTTACCAATTTGCTGCAGGGCTGTAACTCTTCGATATCTAGCGCTGATAACATGCTGCCCTTCATCGCTGGCGATAGTTCGGCACTTTGCAGTGTGCGCTGAGGTCTTTAGAACGGACAGCATGCCGACTCGTAAGTTTTTAGTTTTTCAGTGACTCACCAGTTTTATTCATTGCCTTGCAAATTTTATGTTTTTTTTATCTTGTGGAACTGANGATGCTCCTTTGAGCGAAATTAATATTCCTGTTTTACTAACCTGTGGCCAGATTTTTGTGGAAGACTTCTATGAGCNTTCATGTGCAATATTTTGATATGGAGCAATTATCGCCNCAGNAGGTTCGATCGAGCCTCTCTAGTGGTCAGGCAGATTCCAACAGAACTCAGTACAACGCTAGAGTAACAAAGCATCAAAAAGTAACAGTTAACATAAAAATGTATACTTCCGTTGAAACTGAAAAGTCTTTCCTGCAACAAAAGCTATCAATAAAGAAATACTCAAGACACGAATAATGCAAGTAGTTGTTTGCTTTGAAATCGAAGTCTAGCAGTTTAAAGTTAATGCCTGAAGTTTGAAATTCCGCACTGACTTTAAATGCAACACTTACATCAGTCTTTACATCAGTCTACATGGAAATTTAGAAAAATCAAGGAAGTTATTCATAGTATATAGACTAATTTTCGTGCAAAATTAAAGTCACAAACAATGAAAAATTAATTCAACTAACCGGAATCCAAGCTGTTTAAAACGAACTTTTTTGGGTTTTGTAGATGGGCCAGACATTGCGTTGTTACACAAAAGTGGTGTGTGGAGAGAAATTTTTGTACATCTGCGAAGAGTTGAGGGCAATTTTTCCTTGCCGGATCTATAGTGGCATAAGTAGAGGTTGTACAAATGGTTTCAAAACATCGTTTATCAGGAATAAAAGTTTAGGAAGCAAGATTAACTGATTGTGAAGAGGAAAAAATAGCGGCCTGGCATTGTAATTCACGCATTGGCATTTGCTCTTCAAATTGTGCCGAAAAAACACCATAGGGATAAAATATGGGGCTGCTTGTGGTGTGTCTCTAAACTGCCAAAAAACCTTTGCTTGCAAAAGAAAACTAGGCGCTATATCAAGAACCAATTAGCACAGGAACATGGTATTTTTACCCCGCTACAAATTATGTCAATTCTATTTTGTGCTTGCAATAACCAACCTTTGCAATAGCTAAGAACGTGCCAGTTTATTTAAAGGAAGAAGTAGCATCCTTGTGCTAAAATTCACGTCCTTGCGCAGCATTCTGTTATTTGCGGAAAAACCTGCTATTTTTTAGACATAGTTTAGATACCTGATGAGTGGTGAGTGTAATACCCAGGTGTTAGTGAGAAACAGAAAGAACTAAACAAACATCTTGCCAGTGAACCAGCTTATCTTCTGGTAAAGTGGTGTGTGGTCGTTACTTTGATTGTGAAAGATTTAAATTTGATCAACATTATTAGGGCCATAAGATACATACAAGTCCTAAATTTCTATTTGTAAATATTAACCTTTGATGAGTTTACGAAAACTAGTGAACCTGACACTAACCCTGCCATAGAATGGTGTGTCAGATTTTCGCATAGGATTATGTTGTGAAACACTACAAAACTGCGTGAATCGCAAACTTCTTCCCAAATTGTGCTTTGTGTTTTTGCTTTCGGAAGACTCCCGAAGATTTTTTGTGTTAAAATGAATAGGTTTGTAATATCAGACACTTTACAAAAAATATTATAACAGCTTGCCAGTGTGCAATTAGAATTGGGGACGCAGTACGATTGTCCAGATTCAACGATAAAGAACAAGTAGAAGAGTGACGCAAATCCCTACAAATAAAGTATTCGTCCTCTTTATGTGTTATAATATATATGCCAGCCAGAGTGATAAATGTTAACCACGTATTTCCAACGTTTTAGCAAAAGTGATTACTATCATGAGTCAGGCAAGGAGTGAGTGGCTGAGAAACGTGCCATATACTTTGGTAAGCAGTAGGAAAAAGAGTGCTACAAAAATAGAATCAAAAGAGAAAAAATTATGACGAAATAATACGTGGTTAACGTTTAACAAAGAAGCTCGAAAGATCATCATTTACGTGACTCAGGGAGACTTGCATCGGTTGTAACTGCATGGTGACGTCACGGCTGATAAGCAAAGATGTGCTAAAGGTTTGAAATACATAGAAACATGGAATAGCTATTGCCTGTGGGCTCTGGTTTGCATTCAGCAACCCGTATCACTACCCACGATCTCTCTGTCGTAAAAGTCAACCCGATGGTCTGAGACATCGTGAGCAGTGCGCGCAGATTGACAAGCTTGGTGATGTGCGATGCTTCTCTATAATGCTTTTCAAAGTGCGCTGGGCTTGGTCGACGTGGGAGGGACAGCAAATGCACGTCAACCTGTAAAAAAACATTGTAGCAATAAAGCAAGCTTGTCGATTTTTATCCGAAACCGCGGTTTCGGCGTGTTTGAAGTTTCTTGGCTATTTTCAAAAACCCTAACTTCACGAACTTCACGACATTCTCCTTGGTGAAGTTTCTAAGTTCTTAGCGTAACTGGCCAGATACGGCGGTCCGCGGACCACTGGGGCCCGTGACGAATGCACAACGGTCCGTGAAGATACGACAAAAATAAAAAGTCAAACATGCACATCGCACAATATGCAAACTGTCACAAATACTTACCGCATTGGATCGTAACTGAAATGGCTTCGCAAGTTTTTGTAATTGTCGATCTTGGTTGTTGCATCATTTTGAAATTCGCAATCAAAAAGTTGTAAAAAATTATCTGTCTGGTCACGAAAAAGAATTAGCCAGCCGAGTTGCCATCTGATGGAAATTTAATGATTAGTTTCAACCAAACAGCTCTTTCATTTTTCTGGTTAGGTTTTGAGGACATTTTCAGCTCTTACAAATATGAAAACAAAATACAGGTTCAGACTTACCGTGTACTTTGACTTACGAGTTTTCCTGTCAGAAATAGCTGCGTGAGCTGATAAACTGTGCAGTAAGAAACATCCCATCGATGGTGTCAGTTTTGTACAATAAAACATTATTCAGTTTATTTTATTTTTCGTTTTATGCTATTCTTCCGCACTGGTTGGGCGGAAAATTGATGCGACACAAGATTGGGGCCGGAGGGAAACATAACCCTGATCTGGGTTGTTTTAACTTTACCGCTCTAATGGGCACATCATCCTAGTTTTGGGTTTTTGAAAGCTGGACTACAAGATTTTTGTCTTATAACTTGCGAAATATGGGTTATGATATTTCTACAACACCGGAAAAACATAACAAAAGCAGAAGTTTAACGCAATATTGATGTGAAATAGCACGTGTACATTCATTCCTACATTTTGTTGCATATATAACTGTATTGGAAACAATTCCACGTGTACCCATTATTTGACTAATTCTTGATTGAAATCCATACCCAAAAAATGTCTAATAAGATTCTAATTTTGAAAATATCATAAGTAAAGACCTGTTGTTAACGAAATGTTTGTTTTCTCAGCGTACTTATAAGTTGTTCAAGATGCATTAATAAAGATGGAGTGAGAGTACTGTAGTGAAAAAAACGTTGATTTTACTGGCCAATAAGACTATTCTCGTATGCTAAAATATTACTTTATACGTCATTCAGAATAACAAAATATAACCAAAGTTTTCCATGAGTCAAAGCAACTAGGTTTATTAGTTTTAGCTATTACTCAAAAATATTTCAAAACATTTTGTTGTTTTGTTTTTTTGCAAAGTGTTGCTTGAGCAAAAACGTGCGAATATCAAATTGTGAAAAATAATGGAATTCGCTAAAGTGAATTATTAAGTTGAAACAAAAAATGCACACAAAATGTTGCTTTGACAAAAACACATATTATGCTAGAAAACACGTCGAAGTATGCGCAGTGCAACTTAGATATCTTTATAACCGATTGCAGACTTTCTCTAACACCGCTTTGAAGCAATGAAAAAGTTATTGTCGCGGCAGTTAAGCGTTCACATCTACAAACTCTATAACGTGTATCAGTTAAAGTTGTTTGANAAAGCCCNAAGGTATTTGTATGATATGAAGCATACAAATTACAAAATGCTCACTAACAGGCAAACGCACTACTAGCACAGTTTCAAGCACCAATGTGATCATAACNGTAATTAAAGCTAACAAACGTAATAAAAAGGACATGGTAAGAGGCAATCAGTGCTTTACCTCAATTTTTTCCACAAACCATTTCCAGCAGACAAAATTTGTCATGGGATGGGTCAAAATTAAAATGTTTTTGCAGAAAGAAGGTTAGGCGAAGCTGTCATGTCTTCCGTGATGTAGATGCAGGCAACTATATGCTCACAAGAGCAAAAAGAATAGCAAACTCAGAAATTTTTGGGAATTCTCGATTAGTTGCGCAATAATTTCCAATTTAGTCAAACATAAAATTATTAAAATAAAAATAGAGACGTACTGAGCCCTTTGTCACTATGATATGGAAAGTGTTTTTCGATACTTGTCAAAACACGATCAAAGCTTTTGAAGCTTTATACTTGTCTACAAATTAGAAAACCCGTTGAAGTCAAAGTTTGAACCCTAGCTCTATCTTCGCAACGCACTGTTTTAATGAAATCGTTCTTGAAGACAGAACTGCTGAGCTATTACATTTCAAGTCGGTTCTATAATCGTGCTTTGCTTCCGCGTATTTCACAGTTGTAAAGCGAAACGCGATCCACCAAGCTTCCTTTCTGCAAAGCCCTATACGAAGCATGTTGCTCACGAGTATGCTTTATTACTCACGGTACGAGATGATCGTTACTTCTACCTGGTACCGTAGGTAACAAGGCAGCATCGAGAACCATTGAGTGCAAGAAAATCTGAAAACTCTTCGCTTCTGTCTTCTTGTTATGCTGCAGTGTCTAGTAAACATATTTTACCACATGTAACAGCATGCAACTACTTGTGCGGCTTAAATCTGCCTTTACTGTGCAATGGATCAAGTCGTCTAAACCTGCTAAAAGCCATCCAACTTAAAACGAACAAATTTTAAAGATACTCTTGCTTTTCTCACACTGCATCACTTCATTCCATATCTTATACCGATGCTGCGAGAAAACTGTTGGTCAGACAGAGTCTTTCGTTAGAGCATTGCCGTGTTTGTATGAAGAGCTAAGCGACAGAAACAGACCAACTCACGTTTCGCGTTGACTCGGTTCTCCATCAAGTTGTTCCACTTCTTTTCGGCCATCTGCCAAGTAATTTATAGCCGATTCAGCGGAAATGTGTCCCTTGTTAAAAGCGCAAACTTTTCTTTTTTTAACCATTTTCCCTCTTCTTGGACCACATGCCTCGAAACTTTGGAGCTCATTGCGTCAGATCGTTAATAGTTCTTTTTCAGCGGAAGTAATTCCACGCAGCAAACAGCAGCCGCGACGTCGTACGCTGGCAGGAACGCAATAGGTATCCAATTGAAGAGGCCTTTCGCCGGCACAATCCTGCAAAATAGGAAGAGCAAAAATGTACGCTGCATCAGATTTCGTAAAACTAATCAGGACGCAAGTTGACTTCGCAAAACTGGACTATCTGGAAAAAGTATTTTCATAAGTAAAAATCGGATTTCTTGTGAAAACACAGTTAAAAAGGTAATTCCTACATAAACTTTCAACGTATGTATCTACCATTTTCGAACACGAGTTAAACTTTAGTTCATTTGTTTTTTTTTGCGCATTTCTACAATTACAGCAAGCGTGGTTTGTTTTTTCATAAACATTATGGAAAGTTATAGCATAACTAGCACCCGTTTGCTCTTATTCTTTCAAAATAGACCTTCACACATAATATTCTAAACATGTTTCTGTCAATGCGTTGGTAGTCATGTTTGTTCTCAAAAGCTGAGAAATGACGAGTGTGGTCAATCCGAAAAAAACATTTTCGGGCACTAACGTTTTAACGTTAAAAATTGTCCTGCGCAACACTTAGAGGTCAAAATAGAATGCTAAAATCTAAGCAACATTTGCAGCATCCATGCAAGAAAATGCAAGTGACCGTTAATAGGGCGATGCACGCCCGGCGCGCACAGTCGGCCGTTTCCGCTGGAACACATGATTCAATAGAGAGCTTCACTCTTCAAATCCATTCACGTATCATGCTTGAAGCTTACTGCAGGTCTTAAGGAAATTCCTTGAAAGGTTTCAGTTATAAACTTGCTTATCGTTCCATTGAATCAATGCTTCGCTTTTCTGTTGCTTACCTTCTTACAAACTACCGTCTGCCCTGTGTTGGTGGAGTGGGAACTTAAAGCTGTTTCTTGTTATTTGTCGTAGCTCAACAACATAAGCCAGCTCGAAAAACTAGCAGCTCTCCATGTACGAAGCGAACTTTTCCATTTTGTCCTTTGAACTTATAAACTAAATGCAGGAAGTTGATGATGCATACGAAAACCAACCATTCAGGAACCTAAAAAAATGTCTTTGTCTCTGTTCACATTATGGTTTTTATATAAATCTGCAGATGTTCGAAATGTTATAAAGTGTTTCCATTCTGCCCTTTGTTATATCGAAATTGGAACAAGTAAAACAATATTCGTTTGCAAACATGTTTAACCTCCTGGTCACACATCAGGAAAATCAAATAATACCAAAACCATTTTTTTCAAGCTGATTGTCAAATCTATTGGATCCCTTCTGCTAACCATAAAAGGTCCAGATGCTAACAAAATTATTTCAAAGCGGAAAATTCGCTTGCGAAATAAAAAAAACGTGAGTTTCTGCTTCAGAGAAATGTTCATGAATGGCAGTCAGTTGACATTCAGTAAGTCGATCCATATAGCCCAGTCAGTTCCACGTATTTTTGTGAGCTATTGTAATTAATGCAAAAAGTGGTACATTAAGCTTCGTTGCTTGTCATTTTACAACAAAGCAATAAAAACACTAATGTAAGCAGCTTTTGGCTGTAAAGGTACAATAAACTTTTCAAACGGCTATTTAAAGTTTTGAATTTTGCTGAATTTTCAGGTTGTTTTTTTAATGAACAAACAAAGTTTTACTCAGATCATTGAAATATCAAGTTAAACAATTTCAAAATTAACTCAGTCAGGTGACCCAGTAAATACACCGACCATAAGTTTTCTTTGGGACATTTTTGTTTAAAGATCATCTACAATTTTATAACGATTAGCAAACCCTCGGGTGCTTTCTTGCATGTTTGAGTTAACAAAATTACCAAAGGTTAAACGAATAAAGGACTTCTTCACATAACTGAGTTCAGATCAACTTATTTGTACACAAAGCTGATTACAACAAATGTTTTTTCGAACCTCCGGGACATTTAAAACCCAGCAGGGCCCCCTTCAATGTCCTTCTACTTCTGTTTATCCTTTCGTCAAAATGTAAGGCCAAACAATCAAATTTGATCTGCTGCTTGTGATCACTGCAACCACTAACACAGGTTTGAAAGAAACTTGTTGCGCAAGAACGAAAGCTTTCAGCGCTTTGTTTCCTATACTTTTAGGCTTTTTTTAACAGCTCCGGGCACGCATTTCTAAAAGTGCGTTCTAGTCTCAAGCACTTATTATTCAACAAGTTACAAAACAATTGGTCTACTAACAGCAAAGCTACTTGAGCATTACGCCCTCTACTCCCACATTCTTCCCGAACTGCAGCCGGAAACGACGTCAGGGACTGACTCCTGTCACGAGACTACAATTATCCAACCGTTCGCTCGGCGGGACGAGTGCGTGGCAAAAGGGATAGGCTGGTTGCACATCAGACCAATGCGATTTTTACATCTCAAAACTGGCCTGAACCTGAAAAAGTGGCAGTAAACAAAGTTTTCACCAAGTATCATATATATTCTGTACAGGCTGGACATGCCCTAACTGTTTGGCCTGCCTTAGCTAATCAGTTTAAAAATCCGAAGGCATAACCTGTTTCGACAGTGTCGTGAATGTATCACGGTATTGCATGCAAATTTTCATCAAATGGTCAGTGACTAAAAAATAAGTTTGTGGATTACATACGCAACTTACAAATCAATTCTACCTTTTTCTCGCTATTTGTAGTAAACAAGGTGAATTGACGAAATTCTAAGACATTTGTGGTTTGCAGTTCGAAAACGACGTTCCTAAATATCTAACCAAAACTAATAGTCATTATTTTCAGTCAGAAAAATGCTTGCTTTGTATCATTATGCTTGCTATAGCTATACCATGTGCTATCAGTCATTTACATCTCGGTAAACTAATAGTTACGGCGTTTGGAAAAGCTCTAGAAACGATCGAATCAACATTAGTGCACAACCGTACATATCAATAAATGTAATGTATTGTATTCTAGCGATTCGTTAGGAACTAAAGAACAATTGATAGAAAAAAGTAAATTCACTCTTATGATAAAGTTTTTGAAGTCCGATTACCAGTGAAGCACGCACGAGGCAGGTAGTGTGGTATATCTACAATCTTTTTCGTTCTGATTCTCCCCGCACTGCATTCGGACGCACACGTGTTTCTCAGGGCTGACTTCCAGGATATCTACCCATGCAAACCACATAAACCAAAGTGTCCAAAATTTGAACACATCTTGAGTGGCCATCACATAACAGATTTTTTATCCTAAAAAAGAGTTAAAATTTATACTGCAATAGTCAAAAAGATGTGTTTAGTTTGCGCCCCGATTTCAATATGATACTTGTCACTTCTGATGGCATCGATTCGTGGTTATTTATATTCGAACAAAGCTGTCTTTATTGCGTGACAGTTTGCGTTCATAACCATAACAAAAACAAGACAACCAAACTGTGGTCTCTTAGTCTTGGATGAAGCAAAAGTGAAGATTTCAGTTGCGACATACAGTAACCTGAAATCAGTGTTCCACAAAGAAAATTTTACGCTGAGCAATTGTTTGTTTTAGTGAGCATGAATATTTCAAGGACGAGTTAGGAGAGTTCTAATGAATTGCTAAGTTTGTGATTTATTAGAATAAGTATAAAATCTTATCAAAATACGAACAAAGCATACATTTAATTCAACTAGTATGTCCTTGTTTTCGTCCTTTACCGAAGTGCTTTTCCAGTACAAGAAGTTACAATAGATGACAGCTATAAAGTATGTGATGTGAATCTAAAAATTCTCTTCATGATGACCATTTGGCCTGTGTTGTTTCAAAAAGAGGCAGCTACATAAAAACCAATGGCTTTCATTCATAAGTCATCGCTTTTTGCAAAGTTGATTCTTACAGAATTTTCAAACTGTTTCAAAAATTGCATGTTTAAAAATGCCATAGAAAACGGTAACCACGTACACACAGCAAAACCTTATATCTACAAACATCTCATCCTAACCTAGATAAACACCTTAAACAGCATAAAGTACAGTTATTTCGGTTTTCAAAACCATTCAAATGAATGTTCAGCCAAACAAACCTGGTGGAAACAGGTTTTGTTAAAAATTGAAAAGTTTTGCGCATAAACACGCCTGCGTGATCAACCACTATCAACTTATATCCAGAGCCTGTAGCGTGATCAGCCACTGAGTTTGTAGAATGTCCACTTCTGTATAGTGCATATGTATTGCGGTATTTACTACCTTAGCTTAGAGTTTAACAAGCAAAACAAGTTACTTGATACATTTTTAAAAACTGTTACATCTGAACATTGAGCGTGCGGTTGGTAAAACACTAAATAATATGTTATCCAATTATTTTTTTGCAATAAGGCCACACAGATTGTATTTACACATTTGGGACGAAAAGAGTGTGGGACCTTTTATGTTCCACAGGTGTTACTCTATATTCAGTCATATAGAAAAAAAGCTCAAAACCGCTTTTTTCTGAACACTTGCCAAATTTGACAAGTTGACCAATTTGCTTTGACAAACGCCACGTGATTCCATGATTTTTTTCAGCTCTTTAACCGCAGCCAAAACCCGTACAAAACGCGTGGATAAATTTTGAGCAAACTCTGACTAGTTTGTAATCGTATCCGCTTCATATTTCCCTCACCCTAACTTGCATTTGCTGCAGCCACCCTAATTACTCCAATCTACTGCTGTACAAAGCGTCAACGCCTCGTGAGCGACAAGTCTGCTCGGGCCGTTTACGCGCGTTAAAGTGCGACACTTACAAGCAGTTGTACAAATACTACCGCGTAGCCGACGATGTCAATAGCACGCATTCGCTCAGGTTTGGTTCTTCGAACACATGCTTTGTTGTAANGTTTAAGTCTTAATTGGTGGGTGAGGATACGCTTCAACAGATGAAAAGCCTTTTCAGGAGATTTTGTGCCGTATCTTGCGTGAAAATGCTTTCTTTTCTGATATTTCTCAGTAGGGAGGATAAAAAATTCGCCACGCTGTTTTGTTTCCTTTAGCAAATAGTATTTCAAGCACATCTTGAAAAATTCGTATGACGACGTGGCATGGTAAAGGTTAATCAGGTTTTGTTAGCAGGGAAAATGACTAAATGGTTATAAACAAAATAGTCATCGATTTTGCAGTTCTACCAGTAAACGTCATGATCCCTAAAGAACATACACGTAACATTGTACGACACCAGCTTTAATGCAATTTCGAACGAAATCTTCCTAGTTGTTTCGTCCTTGGCATTTTGTGCATTTGTTGCCTTATTAGCTTTTACATTCCAACAAGTGTTTTCACACGTACTAATATCAGCGATGAAAAAGTTGTTTGAAATTCGTTTTTGAACTCTTCTGGCAGACTTCAATGGGTACCACCTGCAGAGCGCGTGGGCACAGCATGATTCACGTGGTGCTGCATATTTTTATACTTGGCACAGTAACTGCAAAACCCAGCCGTTTTCAGGTGATTCCCCTTGCATGTCTCGATTGTCTTCTGCCAACCTCTTCGAAATTCAATAATTTCAATTTCTTCCCATACTGTTTTCTTTCCATACAGTATGTCTAGACTCTAGACCTTGTTATAAGTTCACTCTGCTTCCATACATCACACGTATTATTTTTTAGCAAGACAAGTCATTTTTGTTGTTAGAATTTTAAATTTGAATATTACTGGACAGGTGTAGAACTTGGCTAAAATAGTTATGAACTAGAATTTTGTTTTCGTCCGATTAAAGTGCAAATTTTGCCGACAGCTGGCGATTTTGCTCAAACTGTAAAGATGCCTATTTAAAAGCTTGGATTTTTAAGTTTATTCATTCTTCCATGGTGCCGAATGCTGCTCGCACTAAAACTGGTTTCTAAAGCTGAGGTACGCTATTGTACAGGTTGTTCGTTTATCCAAACCTTCCTTTCCTGCATTTGTGCAGTATAATGAAGATGTTTGGAATAGAAAAGGCACTAAGTCTAAACCATTGCGGTTAGGTTCATTTGCAAAATATCATTTTATCACTGATAGACCACATACATGAAGTGAGAGAGTGAAAGTTTGTTGATAGTAGAGTAAGAAAACTTTTTTCTTAAATTACAAATCACCGAGATCTTCTGCCAGCACCTTAATCAAATTTGTTTTCATTGATGACAAACATTATTTTGTCTTGACAAAGTGTAAGCTTGGTTTTAGCTCGCTCTTTAAGATAAGTTTTTTTTTAAATATACTCATGCAAAGTTTTTGGATTTTGTGAAACTTTGCAAATTGTAAGCGAGTACAATTCATTTTTCAAATTTCTTTTTATTGTGTACATCCAGTCACGTCAAAAGCACGCACAAACCATACTTTTTGTTGGCATTAATTGATTGATATTCAAAAGGTCAGCATTGTAATCATACATTATGGGTATTTGCAGTAGAAAGTGCTAATTTAAAAAATGATTGCTTAGTCAGTAGAAACTTGAAATGTGGAACATTGAGGATGGTTAGACATATTTTTGCATGGCTTCAGCAAGTCTGTTTTGTTTTGCAATGTCCGCTTTGTGGAAAAAGTCACATACATCACTTACCATGGACAAGCGGTTGACAATTTAGAACAGGAAAGCAAAAAACTGAATTTTGTGGGCCTAACACCAAAGTCCTTACCGATACTGCATCCAGATTCCGGATGCAAACGTTCATTTTTGTAAGGTAAACTTATTTGGCAGCTTTCAGCCATTATGAGCCAAATGCAATGGGTGTAGTTCCGTTGCACTGCTTACAGAGTTTCCAGGCTAATCCAGCCAGACTGCAACCAGTGACCGACTGCTTCGAAATGAAGAGGGGAACAGTTCAGTTAAAAAGTAGCGATAATCCTTGCCACAGTCAGTTAAATTTAGGAAATAAGAATGCAGTACGTCGAAGAAATAAACGAACTTGTTTATGAAGGATTTTTTTGCTTTCATGCACAACATGAAAGATTCAAATATAGCATAGAACCCACATAAACCCGTGAAGTCCTATTTTAAGATTTTAAAAATTTTATTTTCCACCAGAAGTAAGGAAAGGTTGTTCTCTCCCATTAACGTCGCTAAACGTCACTTCTCCTCAGTACTTTCTGTTTACGGCAATGTATGTTTATCTAGTGGTCACCAGTAGTCACTATTGATTGTGAATGGTTGTCATCAGGCATAAGTTTAGTTGCTTATATTAGTCATTATGTCACTGAGAGAAAACACTGAGAAATAATTCTCAACAAATTTTCATGTGCTTTAATAGACTTGCCTCAAGAGCAATAATATCCACTTCAAAAATGATTTTCATACGGCATGAACCCTGCAATGTTATACTGATTTGCCTCAAACGTAATGTTGTCCAATGCAGATATAAACTTTGCCAAAGTTTTAATTTTACACGACTTACTTTTTTTATTCAAAACTAGCTGATTTTATAATTATAATCAAGAGTTTTTAGGGTAGAACTTTATACATTCTACTGCACAGCATGCGTTTTGCATCACGCAACGTCAGAGATATTGTTACATTCCCTGCATTTGCTTTATCTGTTGGAGTAAAGGCTAAAACTAAAGTATCTTTTAGCATGGACTGTTTAGTGACATCTGCGCGAATCTTGATCTAAATGCATTCACGTTTCTTGCTAATGAGTTTAGATATCTATTTCAACTACAAGCAAACACTGCAAAAAACAATCTATCACATTCCGAGTATTGTACAAGATTTCACAGGAAAACATTTGCTATATCGACTGTATAAAGTGCATTATAGTTACAACTGTTCTGCTTTTTGCAATCTGGTTTGTTTCTGTTTACCACTATCATATCGCTAAATGAAGTAAACTTAAGACTTCTTACCTCGACGTTCATGCACTTTTTAATGCTACAAAACAAACCGCTGTTCAACCAGAGCAGGAAAGCAGTTACTTTGCACCCCCCGACCCTTTTACTCTGTGAGGAGTGACGACCTTATGCTCTTCGTTCAACCCGCGAAGATGATCTCTTTTGCCAGCAAGGATATCCTTTTTGCGCTTAATTGCAGGAAAAGCATTATACCGTCTTGGTTCTGTTTCAGTGAGAGTATTGCTTTGAAAGGAAGCCAATGCAGTTCGATCTACGTGGTGTCCCAATTTTAGACAAATGATATGGCATAGACATCTCACCACTCAACATTGTAAATGAGTATTGGCTTTTGTTTGATTTCCATTCGCTAGGTTCTTTATACAAGACGGCGAATGTGCTATGTTTTTGGCTTGTGGTTCATGTCACCAGCTGTTTTCAACAATAAAATGTTTAGAAAAGTTGTCTGCGATGAGGCTCGGGGAAATGTCACAGTTTGTCACAGAAGGCACAGTTAAAACTACTCCCAGTGCAGCACCTCCCAAGGCTAAGCGTTTTTCACGGCATATGCCGTTAAATAGATGATGAATTACGCTTTCTTTCAATGATTTCTTTGCACACAAACAACAAAATTCTTGGTGAAGGTTTTGAAGAAACGCATCTGATCTACTGGTTCAAATACATTTCTTCGATTTTTTCTTGTAGGTTAAATTTATATTGAAACATGAGAAAAACTCGCACATCGCATTTTTTCGGGGTTGTCTTTGCGGCCAGCAGATCAGCCAGTGCGTTGGTGCCAACGTGCAACACATTTTGTCCAGATCAGCGGAATTCAAGCGTTTCCATTATATTTATGCAATGCGCCGTTAAGCGCGAAAACAACGTTCCAGTACGCCGTAGTAACGCACGAAAAGAAAATGTTCCCGCGCAGAAATTTCTAACTGTGCATGATGTTAACAAGGTTTCACCTGAAAGTGTGAGCGAAGGTGCTGTTGAAGACGTTGACTAAGCCGACCAGTTCAAGCCGGCAGTTGCAGATCAGTGGGATTTTAAGTTGGTGCAATGCCACTGTAGTATCGCTATAGGAAAATTATTTCGTTTTGGTCCAGTTCATCGATTACGACCCAAACTTGTTTCTAGCATATATTCACCTGCAACTCGTGCTGTTTCGCGTGGCCTGTAACTTGTTTTTCCGAACACCTCACATAATTGCTCATTGTTGCACTGAACTTAAAAGTATCTGCATTTACGAGCATAAAACGTTTGTGATGAAGTTTGACTAAAAACAGTAAAGTGAGTTAGTCTATTGAAGAAAACAGAAACTTCTCAAAAACGTTTTTGTTAACAATGTCTCTTGCAAATGTTTTATCCGCTAAACAAATGCGTGGGGAGATGCATCCATCGGCGTAACCGAAGAAATAAGGAATAATTTTTCCTTAGTATGATGGGAGGAACCTAAGAGTTATTTACCAACTGCCGATATCTTGATGAAGAATAAGAGTAACCTAATAGTCATGTTTGGAAGTCTTCAAAGCGTCAATTTGTTGTAAATACTTTCAAATCATTTGGCAAGTCTTTGTCAAAGCAAAAATTGTTGTTTAGTGCATTACAAAAGCAGAACAGTGACAACTTTTTCTGTGTTAAGCACCTGCCCAAAGATTAGACCAAGGGCGTACGCAAGGGGGGGTTGGGATTAACCCCCCCTTGAGCTTGATATTTTACAAAAACTTTATTATCTTCGCAAGGAGATTAATTGTTTTCGCATACATATTGCTTGTTAATTTGTCGACTTAATGCAAACACCACGGAATAAATTTGCATGCAAATTTCAATGAACATTGCAAACGGACTAAAAAAGTAATAATTAGGTTTTGGTGGGAATCTGGGTTATCGTCTGCGTCCAGAAACCATCTCACCACATTTTGCAGACTTTTCGTCCACTACGCATGTTTAAGGTCGTTTTCCGCATTAGTTCACTTTATCCGAAACCATTGACTTTAGATTGTCTGCCAAGGGCGTATGCAAGGGGGGTGGGTGGGGTTAACCCTCCCTTTAGTTTGATATGTTACAAAAACTTCATTACCTGCGAAAAGGAGATTAATTGTTTCCGCATACTTTTTGCTTGTTAATTTGTCGGCTTCATGCAAAAATTGTAGTTGTAAATGCTCTGACATAGTGATGAGTGTGTTTTACTCCCCTGTTTGAACGCTCAGCCTGATATTTTTGCAGTTATGAACT
>JGI24022J15233_10001020_pt1 | contig 21452 bp, 12 predicted proteins | sample Ectturendosymbi2_FD_15233 | JGI IMG/M metagenome (IMG submission 15233)
ACGGTGCAGAACATGAGCATAATCCCAACTGAAAGCATGGCCACTTTGGGCTGCATGTTTTGTTAGAGCTGTTTTCTCTGGGTTTTTGAGAATAGCTTGTCTGTCCATAGCTTGTTTGTCCTCAATTAACCGTTAGCTTGCTTGTCCTCAATTAACCGTTCGCATATGACTTAATCATTTGTATTACAAGAATCACGTCTAACAACGCAATACTTGCCTACAAAACTCATCAGATGACGACTGTAATCCAAGCGGTTTATGCTGGGATCCCAGTCTTCACGGCTTCATGTAATTGCAAGCCAAGTGCTTCAGAAATACTGTTTTTAAATCTACACATTGCTTTGTTCATGTTATACATTTTGAGTAAAATGATCTTTTCTAAATAAAGAACACTTAAGATGAAAGCGAATAGCACCCGAAATGAATTTACTGTACGTTATTCCGGAAAAAGCGTTGCTACTCTTTAGAGAGCTTATAAACCCGTGAACAGTTTGTACAGCAAACACAGGGTACTTAGTACGTACGACTTATTGCGCTGTTGGTTTTTGGTAATGTGTCTGACCTATTCCAAACTAAGCATAAATTGTTATTAAAAAAACACAAGATAACGCAATTTTTAAAGCAAATGTTTTGATACGATTACACGTTTCTTGTCATTTTATGCTTCTAGTAACACGGACTGCGAACCTCACACAGCGAAAACCAGTGAAAAAAGATCTATGGAATTTTAATGAAATCGAAAGGGTACGATTTACAACGTGACATAAAAAATGCCTAATTTTTAACATAAAAATATTGGAAGTTCGCTAAGGAATAATTTTATCTGTTCTGGACAATAAAAAAAAAACAAAACAAGAAAAAACATCGTCGTAATCACGCACGCTTGGCAGCAATGTCTAATGGTTGCCAAATGTTTATCAAAAGAAACTGTATGCAAAGAAACTAAGAGCACCATGTGGAAAAGTTTGATTGCCACCACGTTTCTTTTTGTATTCGTGGAGAATGCTTTTCATATATTCTGCAAACAATTTGTGTGTACAGGATTCAGTTATGATACTTGTTAAACTCATGCTTACGGCCATTTTTATGACCTAAAAAATCGATTATATGACTTTATATGACCAAACAAAAATGACAGAGCTAGAACGTATACAACTACTGTACAAAGAAGCATTACTAACGAAAATAGGCATAAGAGGTGGTAGCCCCATGGTTTGTTGAAGCCCCACTAAAATAAACACCTCAAAACATGAGCAAAACATATAGTATGTTTTGAACTTTGAAGCAAATTGAAAGCATGCATGGACATTAGTTTATGTCTTTGGGGGCAGCAAGAACATACATTTTTAGGTTGTTCATTACATTTCATCCAAATAACTTGGTTCACCTACGTCTTTGCCAACATATGCAGGGTGCCCAAGTGGGTTCAATCTGCAGGATACAGCTCAGACCTATCGATGTAGTAGTTTCACTGATATTTTGAGATTGTTTCAATGGTTTCCTTGTTGCATTAGGTTGAAAATATGCAAAATATGACTTTGTGACCTAACTTGGAAAATATTACTTTTTACGACTTTATACCTTTTGATGTAGACTTCGTAGGGGTGCGATTTGTGTTTTAAAACTCTTTTCAAAGCTTCCTGAACCACAGCAAAAAATCTGACNTTTATGACTTTAAATGGCCCTACCCATGATATGTGCAACAATGCAAATAAGTGAAATGATATTTTCGTCCAACGTTTTTTTGTTCAGAACTGATGTTTTTCTTATTGGTTTCATTTCAGTAGTTTAAGAAAATGTATGTGTCATTTGTGAAATGGTGTTGCTACATTTGCCCCTTAATTCAACAAGTCAACAATGTACAGTACATATTGCCTTAGAAAAAGGTGCTCGCTTCTCTAGTAAAACGTTAATGCGCCACGCGACCTTAAGCCAAGTGTAAATTGCTCATGAACAACAACCCCCCACTTTGTCAACACTGCATTTTTCATGTAGGCACTACAGGAGTGAAGCATGAAAGACCAGAAGCCCACTTACCTGTTCTGGTGTTGACGTTACTCCTGGCGCACTACGCCAATACTTCCTGCCCACGTGCTTGCCAGTCTATGCGTCTGATTGGCTGCAACATCTGTGGCCTGGACGAAATCCAGAAATAGCAAGAAGTGTTGTGTAACAGTCTACCCTAGCAACACCAGCCAAAGCCATTCAAAAGAATAAACTTTTCTGCTAAGTTTGTGAGTTTTAGCGCAATGTGCACGAAGGCATTTTAAATACGACGCTTTGCAACACGCAACTGCCGGAACCATTTCTCGAAAATCAGCTTTACAGAATGTATTGCTTATTAAAGAAGTGTAACAGCTGGTGCAAGACAAACGCTGGGAGTGCAGTAACGCTTTTGCAATATTTTTAAGCAAGTGTAATAAAACGTGAGAATCATAATAAAACGTGAGGAGTGGCTTCAGTCTCTAATTTTCATATACAATGTTTATCAGAAAGGACATCATTTGCTGGATAGTATTCAAAAGCTTAGAGATACCTGTTGTGTGTTGTATGACTTTAAGTGTTTCCGCTCGTTTCCTCTCGATTCACGTATATGACGTCACACATCAACCACATGAAGCTTCGCTGTCGTTCATTGTTTTAATCTCTCACGGGTGATGTCAGTGCTTCATTGATAATCTCATGCATCATTTGCGTTCAGGGACGCCGGAACGGGGGTGCATTACGGGTGCACTGCCCCCTGACCTTTGAGGGGGGGCAACAGGGGCACAGGTGTCCTTCACATAACAGTATCATAAGTAATTCCATGATTTATCAATATCGACTTGAAACAAACCTATTGAAGCTATTGGTGCACACAAAATTCAGAACGGTTTTCCATAATTTCTGTTATTAGTTGTGAGGTCAACATTGTTGCTAAACATGTAAATGCGAAAAGAAGGACGATTATGGGTGTGCTTTTACACTGAACTCAAGCAAACNGTTTTGAACTCGTGGTACGTCAAAACCATTGGCGTCCGCAGGGGGTCAAGACAGGGGCAAATCCAGGGGGGGCGATCACCCACCCTCTAAAGCCTACAGAAAAGCTTTATTCACCACGATTGTGTACAATTGGGAAAACAGAATTCACGATATAAGGCCATTTTGTAGTCCATTGTTTTCAGAGCAGTGTTGTGAAGTATACTTCATCTCTCTNACAGTAGTGAACCCGTAATGAGACTTGACTACCAAATGTTACTGAAATCGCACGCCTAACCTTATTGGCTGGATGGGTCAAAACGTGCATTTGCCCCTCCCTGGAAATTGGGACGAAGAACCAAAGTTTTCTAGAAAATTTGACGTCAGGAGCTCAATTCCGATTAATTTATTTAATTGTTGCAATGACAGTTTATTTACCGGTATGGCACTTACACTACACAAGAGCTGGCTTCACTGTCCTGGTGTCTTGCAGTGGTGAGCTTGCAGTTCACTTGTGTCCGTTCCTTTGCCTGTAGGGCCAGGTTGCCAAACTTCCGAGAGGATTGTTTTACTGTTGGTCGTATTGTGCAACAATAACATGACAACAAATCTTCTAATGTTCACTTCAAGTTACGATATTAGGCGTTTTGCCGCATGTAATTGCTGAACTCAGACATCTTGGTAGGTAAATCAGCGAGATGGTGACTGCTGATAGCAGTAAGCAGGGATGCCGGAGAGCGGTGGCATTGTCCGCCTAACTTTACAAAAGACGGGCAAGGGGGCAAAAGTGTCTTTTTCATAATAGCATCATAGGCAATCTTATGTGAAACAAATTTTCTACAGTTTCTTTGACTATTTTTGAGGCAACATTGTTGTTGAACAGCAGCAAGCATGAGTGGTAACGATTTCTTTGTTTTTCATAAGTTTTCGATGCCTTCAACTTTTTCACTGCCCACTCCTGCCCTACCGCTGTTCCGGCGTCCCTGTTTGTGTTGATACGTATGTTTTAACCCAGTTTCGAACTTTACACGTTGCCACTTTGCCCCAATACAGGTCCAAAAAAACGTTTGTCGGATTGCTTGCCAACTAAACTTTTCAACCCTATAATGTAATGTCAACTACCCTTTCGTGAGGAGGTTGTTTTCTGTAAAACATTCTGAACATCTCCACAATTTAGCAATTGGAAAATGAAAATCGCTGGACAATTTGTCACATCGTGTTAGGAAGTTCGCTTGTAACACCTTAGCGCAAATTATAAGAACTGCTTACACATTTGTTTGTTTTATTGCTCCATGCTTTCGCCTCTTGAATAGCACAGATGACTTTAAATGTGCTACTGGACGACCTCTCGAGCCATTCATTTCTTGGAGAACCCAGAGTCAACATCGGAGCGCCACGGTCACGGCAGCCGAGTGTCTGAAAATTACTTTTTTCAGAGTAACATGAGGAAAAACTCTATTCGAGTATCTTTTCCGACGCTTACGTTGCATTACCTCAGTTTGAAACACTGTTACGGTGGAAGTTTTAACTTCAGACTTCGAGTTTAAGCGCACAGCATTTCAAACATTGGTGAAAGACATCCCAAAGCATGTCATTTTCCGCAAAGTCATTGTTTTTTGTAATTTTTGCATATGTTGTGTACTTGTACGCTTGGTTCACCCAAACAAGCTGCAGACACATTTTTGTGCATTGTTTAAGTATTGGGATGTTTGAAAGTTGTCTATGTCGGGTCTGCAAATGCGACTTTAAGTGCTGATGGCGACAGCTAGCAACAATATTCTTTGTTTCCAACGGGTTTTAGTTTATTTTTGTGTAAATTTGAGAAATACTTCATTTATTACGACCAACATGGCGAAGATTCAAACACCTGAAGATGTACCTCAAAGCAGCACGACAGTCACTCTTCATGTTCCAGGTAAGACTGCTATTTTGTCTGATTCTTTCGGTAGGATGTTTGTCTAGTTGGCGTGAAACTCCTTTTCTTGAATATCACCCATGCTTTTTTATGATTTCGTCTCAAAAATGTCTGAAAATTCATTCACAGGTGATAGTTTTCACAAAATCTTGAAAAAATTAGCTTGATGCCAATGTTTGAGTCAAGTTTTTTCGCAATCCTTCATTTTGAACCTAAAAAGGACGAAAAGCCTTGGCTTTACTTTGCAGATGCTGAAGGCTACAGCAGGTGCTCCTCTGCGTCAAGTGCTCACAGTCGTCAAAGTTTAGGGAGCAAAGACGATGGAGTCGTCACTAACACGTGTGCTCGAAATCATGAGAACAACCGAAGGCACACGTCTTCAACCACAAGGTAACATTTTTTGGACAAGGATTGAGTTCGGGCTAGCTTTTGACTTTGGTTACGGTTTGAACCCCAGCAGTAGCGACAGTACTTGAAGAAGTGGTAAAATTGCAAAAGTGGATTTTGCGTGAACTTGATTTTCAACAGTCGGCAATGCTGGTCCAAAAGCGGCCGGTGCACTCCGTTGAACTTCTGCGATTCTTTTTGCACAGCCTGTTCTTTTTGCAGGACACGGACAACCAGCGGAGGGAGCTCCCGGGGAAGTCGAAATGATATGCTGGATGTTCCGCATGAGGGCAGCAGTCATGCACATCGCTTAAACCGGAGAAAGACTGTCATACATGGGATTATGAAACGAGGAAGGCAAGTTGGTTTCGAAACTATAGAAATTTCCACGATCGTATAGAAAATGAGCGAAAGGAACGCGTTGAACCGATGTGAGAGTTGTTGGAAACTCCAGTTTGGAAACCAGTGCTCAGAGCAACACTGAACTGCTGAGCAAATCAAGTCGCGTGGTAGGTTTTCAGCAATTGGCCACAAACAACTGATCTTGTTTTTTCAGCACTTTCAGATGAAAAGTTGAAAAATAGAGTAATTTTTTTGAAAAGTAAACGTTTATGATGCAATAAAGATTGGACCTTACTAGAACAATTGTAAACCTTCGATGTCAGGAGCGTAGAAACCAGGGGTTACATTAGGTCCTCCCAGTATTATACCAATGGCGATGTGGTGCATGCATTCACTCTCCCACCAAAATCAAAATGTTAATGGAATTTTTCTTCAAGGTACTTTAAAATTGTGCTTGAAATGGAGATTCAATCAAACCCCATTTTAAAATGTATCTTCACTATATTCTTGTGATACCAACCGTTTACCTCAATTTTGCTTAGTCATCTTGAAAATAGGCAACTCTGTACCAATCAATGACGTATTAGCCCGCGTATACGATATTCCTATTGTCAACGGGTGGCCAAACACGGCTCTTTGGGATTTCGTACGTGGTTCTTCAAGCTTGTGGAAAGATACTGGTGCAGGCAATGTTTTTGATAACGATCAATGCACTCAAATCTGATGTTCCACGGGTGATCAGGTCTACGGACTTTTTTCACTATCTTCTTGCCAGCGAACTATAGTTGAAGACTGATTGAGTGGTGTAAGAGCTGGGGGTGAAGGAGGTACACGCGTACCCCCAAAAGTTTTAATTTGTCAAAAATTTCGGCAAAATCTCAAAAAATTTAGGCGAAGAAACGTTGACATTTTTTAACAATATTAATGAAAATATGCTTCCTTGTTATTGAGTATATAAGTAAAAGTTTGTTGTGCCATAGAAATCACATTAAATATATATATAATCAACAAACTGTTTCTAGTAACATCGTGTTTTAATTCGTAGGAGTTGATGAGTAACTGACTCAGTTGAAAGTTTTGACAAAAGAAGGCATTTCTGTGCTTTATTAGATTGTACACTGAGGGAGTCGAGCACACTGCAGGGCACCTACTTCATAGTAGAAGAGTCCATGCCAGACAAGTACAGAAAAGCTTTTGTTTTTATTTTTAACTACCGTGTTTGGATTAACACATTTTTCCATACAGTTTGTTGGATGTTGCGTATATGTGCAGTTGAACATACAAGGTTGTGAGACTCACGGCATAGTCATAATATAAATATTATGATGCATGCCACATATATCGCATATATGTCTTCAGAGAGGGAAACAGCTTTAGGCCTACCTCTGCTAGGTGTGAGGTTCCTTGCTGACAACACCAGCTGAAATGTTAATTGAAAACCTCAAATCTGTCAGGCAGATGTTCCGGCATATTGAGCCATCTGACTTCTGACAATGTTCTTGCACAGCCTGGCGTAGCCTTCTTTTTCAGTTGGGCTATTAAGAACGAAATTTCAAGTGCCAAATATTCTATTTTCAATTCAATGCCAACATAGTAGAGGAAAATATAATGTACCACAACAGCTACAGCGAAGTTGTAAGGAAAAAGCTTGTCGCATAAAAGTTTTTCAGGCAAATTTGGGGAAATGTGGACAAAATATTCTTTCCACTCCCAAGTGATTGCTCCTACACAATAGCGTAGCCATCCCAAAATTTTTTTGGGAGGGGCAAAACATTTTTTTTGGGTAAAACGTTTGATTTTAGGCGAATAACGCAATTTTGTTTGGGATACCGCCTCTCAAGGCACAAAATGACTGTATGCTGCAAAAATTTGGTGGGTGCCATGGCCCCCTAGGCCCCCCTGGCTGCGCCTATGCTCCTACATCTATGCAACACCACCCCCGAGCGATATTGCAAAGTCGACCTGGGAGTGAAACACAGCTTGCCAAGTGAGGCAACCGCGTTTTGGCCCTCACTTGAATCACTGGAAGATGAAGAGTTACTTAAATCTGATGACAACGTTTTTCTTTACGAGCTTCTTCCTCTGAAAATGTCGTTTAGACCAAGCTTGGATCTTACTTTCCATGCGTTCTTATTCGTCTCGAGAAAAACAATGGCTGACTTCCAAAATTGACGACCAGTGGTCTGGTGGACCACTTTCGAACGTTATCGCTGAAATCGGTTCTATTTGAATAAGATTTTGGGACTGAGTATGCGTAGTGTTACGTGAAATCGCTTTCCTGTTTAAAATATTTTGTTGATGGTTGCAACCCGCCGCCTTTGCGGGGGCTAGTTGCTTGAACATCGCTGTAATCGATGAAAGGTTGCATCGTGCCTCGCCGGCATCCAGTGTCCTGGAAAACAATGCAGAAATCATAATGCTGCCAGTCGAAGCAGAACCGTCGTCATAAAGTTTTCAATAAGGGGNTTTGCGTTTGTGCGGGGGGATTGACATACTAAAAATTGACAATAACTCCACTAATTTATAGTGTTTCATGTTTCAAATTGGGGGACTAAGTTTAATCGCGAAAGTAATCGTCGATTACGAGTAAATTGGCAATGGAATTGATTACGATTACATTTCATTTTTGGTCAGTTCAATCGATTACGATTACTCAAAAAACTGTTATCGATTACGATTGACCAAGGCTGCCCAACCCGCGGCCCGTAGGCCGCATGCGGCCCCCGAGGTTGTTTTAAGTGACCTGCGATGTAATAAGCTCGTAGGCAGACTTTTCAACGTTTTAGTATTTTTTTATAGGCTCAAGTATATTTACCATCAAAACACACCTGTTGTTTCTGTTATGGGCCTACCACCCAAAAACTTGTATAACAAACGCTTCGAAAATATGTCAATTTTTTAGATTTGGTTTATATCCATACAAGCTGGCAACACTGCGTGCAACTATAGGACTCATTATCACCTCGTGTTATCGCTAGGGCAACCAAAAGTCCACAAAATCAAAATTTTTCTACCTTTTCAAAAGTTTATGAAACATCCACAAACCAAATTTCACGTTGATACCATGAGCCACTCCAAAGCTATTAGGTCAAAAAAAGTCAAAATTAATCATTAGTTCAAAATTGATCGTTAGGTCAAAATTTTCTTGCTGCACAGTTTTTTCTCGTTATCGATAGTTTATTAAAGTTACAGCAACAGATTTTGATATGTTTTGACAAGTTTAGTTGCAATTCTGCAATAGTAGTGGGTTTGTTGCGACTTCTGACGTAATATTGTTGTTGAGCTCACTACTGGACGACAGTAACGGACACAGGCTAATTTGGTGGGGGGATGTGATATCGATTTGCAATGAACCCAATGCTTCACAGGACCATATTGCGTAAATCAATCACTTTCGCATGCGTACATTCACAACTAAGCGATCCGAAAAACTAACATGAACTACAAAGTTCACTCAGAACCATGAAAATACAACTAAGCCTCCGAAAAAGTAACATGAGCTACAAAGTCCACTCAGAACCATCAGTCTGGGAATTGACAGTAAGCTTTTGACAGTGATACAATGCATCGCTGCCGAAAGCATTAATACAGTCTGTATAAACAAAGTTTTGAAGTGGATTGTGTTGTAATGTCACTGATATAGGTTTTGGCTCAAGTCACGTTTGAACTTCGGAAATGAAGCCTGTGACTTAGAACGCATGGCAGTTGGATGGTGAGCAGAAAACTTGAAGTCAGATGCGGTTTACGATGATGTAACTGATTGCGCCACAAAAAAAAGAAAAAAGAGTGACAGAAGTTCATTAGGCTTAGTGCGCACACTGGCATTATATTTTTTGATAAACTGATTGCTGTGTGCCCTTCGCTCTGTCAGTTGTTCCAGCGAACGATAAGGCTAAAGGGTAAAGAGTCAGCATTGCTAAGGCTCTGTGCAGCGCATGCAAATTGGTACTGAGTGTAAGAGGACTTGATGTTTCGAAAATTTTAGCACCAGAGCTGATTCGTAACAAGCGGTGATAAACGTAACAAAAAATACCAGATGCAAGCCAAAAAGTAAGAAAATTTATGGGGAGAACTTTATTACATCGGAGACCACTAATTTTTGCTGCATTGAATAATAGTTTATAGCCAATGCTTACATTAAAATAAGACGAATGTGTTTCAAGTTAGTGGTTTGAAGCTCTCCAAACGTTTGTAAAATCGGTGTTGTTAACAACAACAAACAGGCATCTTGGAACAGTTTACAACCGAAACTGAGTAGGTAGCTGCAACGTCCGTATACTTTGATAAATTTAGCATTTGCTGAACAGAAATGATCTCAATCAATTCAGCAAATTTTTGCTTCCTTGTGGAAGGAAACGTGTAGCACACAACTGTTTCAGACTGTTTTTTACGTCGAAATTTCTCGAGCATGATCGTTAGGCCATTGCTCTAAACGAACAGGACAGCAGGTTTACCCCTAAAAGATTTATGCAGGTAGGCCTAAAGGTTATGCTCTTTTTAGTCGTGAAAGTTTTTTTCAAAAAGACCTTCGCAAGGTAACAATTGCAATTCAAGCTTCTAATTTCATCTGTGGTCGTTGTCAACTGTCGATGAAAAAAAACCAGGGGCGTAACGAGGTTCGATGGCGCCCGGAGCAAGAAGTAAATTTGGCGCCCCGATGTTGGAACCTGAGGTCTTTTCGGAAGCAAATATGCTGTATTGATGAAAGTACTTGCGACATTGTTCGGACTTTTTGACGCCCACCGCAGTGATTCGGCACACCCATAGTGATTCAGCGTCTGGGGAGTTGTGCACCCCTTGCCCCCCTCGTTACGACCCTAAAGAAAACGTACATCAGAAAGAGTTATGAACCTGCAAACGTAGGAAGAGGGGAGCGATGAGGTTTGAGCGACCGCGTTTTGTTTGATACTGAGCTGTCGATGCTAAAGTGATTTGTGACACAACTGACGTTTTGCAAATCCGATTGTATCTGGATTATTTCACGTCATGTTATCATGGTGCAAGTGTCTTACCGCAGCTAGGTACTCACATTTAAATAAACCTTTGACCACATTTTTGGTTCGCTGTCTTTCACCTTTACAACCCATGCTTTATTGGCGGTATTCGTAACGGAGACCACCGACACAGACTGAAATCTACGAATAAAGTCAGTCAAATTCGGATGTGCATAGCCTACAGCAAGTAAGAGGTTAACATGCTGGCCTGCGAAGATAAGAGTGGAGCTTGGCCGTCTTTCTAAGTCGTGTAAGAATCAGCGACGCAACAAACAGTGATTCAAATGAAATCGTATTGTACGACTGGAGATGCGTTGAATCTTTGCTGAAGATGATAAGAGTTGTTTTTCGAACGACCAGTATGATTTATGTAGGTCGCTGATTGCTGCTTTATTGCTTCTGGTTTGCTTACTTGAGACAGTTTTGTCAAACTTGTTTGCTAAAACGGGAAGGTGTTTGCTAAATCATCACCTTTCTCTAGCACGTCACCATTAAAATGGTAGAAGCAATCGAATGATTCAACTACAAAAACGATGCCATAGGGTTGCGGTAGAAATGTGCTACACTATTTGGTGCTGATTTTGGAAGTAGCAAGAAATTTGCTATACCGTATTTACTCGAGTTTTAGCCGCACGAAATAGTGTTAAAAAATGAATGTAAGCCGCCTTTGATTGTAAGCCGGACTTGAACATAGATTACCTGAGCCTATGAGATACTTTCACGTGCTAGCACGTTTCGCGTTTAATTGGCAACCCTGGTAATGATGCTTCACCACTACAACTGCCTTCTGTTCATCATAGTCCCTCCTGTGATGGATGTGCACGTGATGCTGAAGAGAATGGAATGTGAAAAGAGAGTTTGGTCGACAAAACGTAGCTAAGGAAAGACTGAGAGTGATCTATAGCTTTCGATAAGGTAAAGAAATAAAAACGTAAGCCGCCCTTTATTATAAGCCGCATGAAATGATGAAAAAATGCTTCATAAGCCGCGGCTTACAATCGAACAAATACAGTACCTGTATATTTTCGGAGAGCCATGCTCATTACGAACAGCTGAGCCTGGCTCAGCATCACGAGCGTCGGATGGATTTTTTCAAGGGAGGGGGAATAGTGAATTTTACCAGGAGGTGGCCAAAAGATTTTTTTCCAGAGGAGAGACAACAGTGGCGAAACTTCATCTTACCAACTCGAAACTTAAAGGAAAACATTTGTCTACTAAAACGTTATTAGGAAAATATCAAATTTCAACATCGACGGGAGCCAAGGACCCTTCCGTCCTCCACCTTCCGACGCCCAAACTCACAATCCTCAACGCGATTGTGGCGCCTATCTTTTCTGAGCGACACATTCCTTGCCGAAAACTGCACGTTGCATTAGAATTTAGATCAATCCAAAGTACATTTCCGGCGAATCTTTGCTCCTATGTACCAACGTTTGTCAATTGATTACATCTAAAAAATAGCAAGATGACTGACGTAAGTATTAATACACGTCTCGTTATTGTTTGAAAAAGGGGCGCTGCGTATGAATGCCAAGCTTCACGGCTAGGCCTGCAGACCGGAAAATGCTCCTTGTTATACTACAACAGCAGAAAACAGTACTTGTTTCCTGCATGTTTTGTTTTCTCTGCAGACAATAGAGTTTATTTTTATGCGTTGCGTAAATCAAGCATCAGTTGGATGCTTTGTACAGAGCACCAACCCCTCGTTTAAAAAAGAAAAAACGAAGCAGCGAAGTCATTCCGCCTCATCGGTAAAATGCCCAAATAACAACCAGTAGAATAATTACTGTAAGGCCTATGATCAAACAGAGCTTGGAAGAACATGAAATGTTTCTAAAAATCGGTTGTTTGTTTTTGTCAGGCTCGGGCAAAAATCAGTTATAAACGACCTGCAAAATTCGATCCAGCGTTTCTGAAAGCTGTTGTGTCATGAAATATCACATGATCAAAATTTGTTTTTCTCAACATGCCAACATCTCTTGCTTTTTTAACTGCACTGGATCGGGTTTGCAGACTAGTCTGAAGCAGGGTCGGCAACCTTTCTCGCACTGCGGAACGGTTGCGGTCTGACATCATTGTGCGGGCCGGCCCTCAATAAAATAACGGATGTTTGGAACATGCAAATTTATTACAACTCGCAAGTCATCATGGCACTGATTCAGTGAGAGATCTGAGCTTGCTTTGCCGCAATAAGATGCTCCGACCTGTAGGGATTGTGGCAGTCAATGGCACCTGCAGTGTGTTCCTTATGTCAGTCGTTCCAGTCATTTTGGATTAGTTTGTCCTTGGTTCCGCACGGCCCGGTAACAATTTCTTCACGGACCGGCACCGGGCTGCGCCCCGGTGTTTGCCGAAGCCTCGTGTAGAGAATTTAGCTTTTGGTGGGCTGACTACTGGGCCAAACACGTTGATGCACAAGAGGTAAAAGGAAAAGCCCATGGCAGGTGGCGTCTGAAGCAGCATAAATGATGATATTTTCGGAACGTTTTTTGAAAGCTTTTAAAACCGTACTATAAAGTAATCAGAAGTTCAGAACCTGCACAATACCACTGCAAATGTATAAGCAACAAGCTGTCTAAATGAGACCTTCTCCTGCATGTAGCTTCTGAGTAGCTGGCATTTACTGCACTATTGTTCACTATACTGTAGAACTGCCATTCGAATAACAGCTGCCTTTCTGACGTCAAACGAATGTGTATAATTGGGGTTCCTGGATGCTTTCCTGCCTGGGTTGAAAAAACTCCGACCGAAAGCATATTGCTTTGACCTTCAAGCACAAGATTTTCTAATACGTGCGAGCGGTTTGGATTTCACTGCCTGCGGTATAAAGTTAAGACGCGGCATTGAGCGTATTGGTTTTGCGCCAAGGATGTGCGCAAAATCCTTTCGTTATTTTCGCCTCGGGTGGTGACTGAGAGTCGTGCTTTTTCATTTCGAAAAGTTGCGTTCTCGCAGAAACACTGCTTGCGTGGCTACTGCTCCTGAAAGCAAAAGATGAATGGTTCTTTTCGGTGGTGAGATAAGATCTTCAGTTAGAAATACAGAGCAGTGCTGTTGGCCAGTGATATTGCAGTAAAAGCATTTAACACTGCAGTGAAATTAATTGATTTCCTCGGTCACAGGAAATGGCGCGATTTCTTGCTCGTGCCAGCGTCCAATTTAGTGTTGAAGTTTCATCAAAACATCAGGCGCAATTTCAGTTTTCAAAAGAGCTATCAACAGTTGTTCCTATTGCTTTATTTATGACGTAACTTTGCTGTTCTCAGATTGCTATTCAAAAACGCCGATCACTTATTTTACCAGTGAATGCGATAAACTCTTACGGTTCTAGTTGGAAGATGCAGACGCCTGCAGTCGATTCTCGACCGAATGCAAAATTGCAGACTTGGCAAAATGAAAGTGACCTGAAGTGCGTAGATTCTGAAATCTATTGCTGCAACTTGCCATTGCCGGAGTAATCATCAAGGCTGTGTAATGGATACGTTGTTCCAGGACATGATCAATTAGTCAATAATTTGCGTAAGTAGGGGTTTTTACTGACCTGGGCATTTTCAACCTTGGACTGCGGAATGAAGTACAAACGAGGTTGCGAGCGAGGACAACGAGGTTGCGAGCGAGGACACATTTTTAATAAAGATTATTAACAATCACACATTACAAAGGTTTACCGTATGCTTCCATCTTAAAATCGACATGTATTTTTTCAAGAATTAAGTTGCGGGTGTGGACATTTCAATTTAACTGTTCAGAATGCAAAAAGGAGAACATTTTGGAATTTTTAAACATTCTTGGAGGACTAATTATTCTTATTAAAAAGGAGAACATGTCCTCCGAAAAGAGGACGTGTGGTAACCCTATTCTATGCTAATGCACAATTTCATACTGAATATTTGTAAAAAGATTTGTCGTATAAAGGTACAAAAAATAAAATATCCTGCACTAAAGAAGAGAATAATGCCGATTTCAAAAAATGTAGGCACGGATTTGTTTATTGTAAGCGTTTGTTGCGATTCTTAGGCTTTGATTTTCTAATGTGTGTTGCAGTAAATGTGCGAAAAGTGGGGAAATTTTGCCGGACTTTGATGTCTACACCTTTTTCACAGTATAGGGCTTTGAATGCTTAGTGTGTTAAGTTTTAAAGGAGATTGCGGCTTTGTATTATGCTTTTTTTTCATACTGCTGGCCATACACCAAGTACTCGTTATCAACCTCCACAACCAGAAAAATCACCTATTGCCATTTGTGATATTTACAGTAAGCCTGCTCAGTAAAACTAACGGAGATGCCTTCCTAATAAAGCACTTGGCGGTGCCTTCTTCATGTATCTATTTATTCAAGAAGCAATCTCAGCTTGCTTAGAATGTTGATGCTGACGTATTTCAGTACTTTTGAGTTTCTTTAAGGCCGTCTGCATTGTGTCCTACAAAGGAATATTTATAAAGAGGTCCTGAAGTCGGATTTTCTAGGATGTCTGTTGTCTTGAACAGGTAATTTGCTTCCTTTTTTGGTTTTTGGTCAAAATCTTCTACTACCCTCACAATCATAGTACTGAAAAAAGTACAGCAAAACACGAAAATTGCTTAATTCAAGTATGCGTCAGGCAGCTAATAAAATCAATAACCTCTATTACATGGAATTATATTTTGTAATGCAAATTCCTGTAATGCGTAGCGTCAGGCAACAAATGATATCAATAACCTCTTTTACATGGAATTACACTTTGTAATGCAAATTCCCGTAATTGTTGACATTACCTGCTGGCTGACGAGGCTTCTGTTTCTTGTCTGCGAACACTGCTTGCAGTTTGTTGTTTGTCAACACAAACGTGACCTATGACCTGTCATCTGTGTTCTTGTTAAACACCCAAAAAGTTGGCCGGCCCGGCGCGCTTTTCGCAAGCATAGACAATTTTAGTCTCAGTCTAGTGCGAATTTTGAAAATCTCTCAGCTTAGAAATAAGCATTTTGAGATCATATTCAAACCACAACCTTGCACCTAACAGAGTCTGGCAAGACTTTGAAGACATAGGAACCGAATCTACGGCAAAGCTAAATCGATATTGTTCCTACCCAGGGGTGCAGTGGTAATTTGATAGGTGCCGGAGCTCTGCTGGGCATTTTCGCTTAGGCTATATTTGTATGTAACGACCCATCATTCACTGGCAGAGGCGCGGCGGAACGGAGTTCCGGCAGCACTACTCCATTGTTGCTACGTTGCAAAATTGAAGACGTTGCTAAATTTCTGTCGCTTGTTCGTTTTGGTTTCGATTTTTTGACACAGACTCTTCAATAATTTTTTTTTTTGTATGCCCACAACCACTGTGCCCCTGGACAGTCAATGCTTCTGGTTACCTCCCAAACGGTAACGCTGAATAGTGGCTAAAGCCGCAGAAAAATCTTACACGTTCGAATTTCAAAATTACTTCACGAATATCGTGAAACTCACCCACGGATCCCATCTGGGTCCGAGAACGCCAGTTTGAGAAACCCTGGTAGAGACGTTAAAGTGGCCTTGGTACAAGAAATTTTAAGCATTTTAACAATGAAAGGTGAGAATAAAATCTGCGAGTGGTTATTGTGAATACCCGTTGATTGCATCTTCATTAGGTAAAGCTGTTCAAACAGAACTCGCAAAAAATATACGGGCTTGCAGCTCTTACGTTTGTTTTAATTGTGAAAAGGAAACAATCAAAATCTTGAAAATAAACTGTCTGAATGTTGGGAATATAATAAGAGCAGGTTTTTTAAAAGAAAAATGTTAGGTGCCCGGTATGGACATGATTTCTCTGATTCTAAGTACCCGATAATAATTTTCTCTAATTCTAGGGACCGCAGATTTTCAATTCTAGAGGCCCGAATCGAGTCCTTAAACCCCTCTAAAGAAACCCTGAATAAGAGAAAAGTAAAAGACTGTTTTTCGTGCTTATACTGCTTTGACGCCTGTCAAAAAGAAAAAGAAATCAATCGTAGTTCTCGCCGAACGCAGGATTAACCCAACATGTAATTTGGCAATCAGCGTGTCACTATTTAAAATACTTTGATATTTCTGTTAGGACAGTAAGGAAGACAGTGAAGGGTGCCATGCACATCAACGAAGCAGACCCTGGTGGGGGAGGCGACGGCCAAGGGCATCGCTACGCTCTCACAAGCGAGCAACGTCTTCGAATATACGTATTAAAGGAAATAATTGTCACTGAAGAGGACTACACGAAGTTGCTTCAGTTCATCGTTGAGGTTTGTTGAGCTTAAATATATAATTATAGCAATGCCCTTGCTCGATTCTGTCTAATGATAACCTAGGCCTGCGTTTGTCCCTTGCCTAAGGTTCTATAATAAATGCAAATAACTTTAATAAACTCAAAATAGTTTTGTATTGGAAGTCCAAATCAGTGGCAGCTAAAGGTTCCTGGTGTCAGACGATCAAATTGCTCTGTCACTGGCCCTTGCGTCATACTCTTTCTGAAGCGCCGAGCGTTTTTTGGCAAGATAACAACAGGTCCCATCTCGGCAGCCCTCGCTTTGACGAAGCTGCGTGTGTTTCAAACCCAGTTGAATCTCAAACTCTCCAAACGTTTCGGAAGCAAACTCTCAGTCCTTTAGCTCAGGAAGCAGCAAGGCGGTAATAAACTTTACTAATATCTTAAATCCAAACTCTTCCATCGGCAATAACTCTAGAGCAGTGGTTATCAAGGTCTTTGTCGCTGCAGGCCCCTGTCACTGCACCCAAAACCACTGCGGACCCCTTCGTTTTGCCAACGTCTTTTCGATTTCGGAAAAATTAGATTTGGTCGCTTCTTAACGTGAGCAACTCAAATGCTCCGGCAAGAAACAAATTTCAGGCTTCGGCCTGCCTCCTAGTGCCTTCACCAAAATCAAATAAAAAAGGTCAGTCGACTTACAAGTTGCAACATGAAGATGTCACACTACAGTTGTGGTGCAAGTAGACTGAATACTGGCCAAAATGGGCGGATAAAAACTAGCGGATTTTCTTGATTGGATTTTGGTTTACAGGCCCCCTAAAACGCTTTCATGGACCCCTAAAGGGTTCATCAATCCCAAGCTAAAAACCCCTGCTCCAGAGCTTGAAAAGCAGGTCCTTCACTTGCTTGCATATGTTGAAATTTTTTGAAAGGTGATTATTCCCAATCTTGAACGTTTGGCGAAAGATGATTCCGTCGCCTGCGTCACGTCTTCAACAGTGCTGGAGTTACTATCCAACATCCGGGATATTCACAAGCTGCATATCAGTTTCTCAACAGCTCTTCAAGATGTTTCAGGTCCTTACCCTTATTACACGAATTGTATTGGCAACGTGTTCGTCAAAAATGTGAGTACAATCGCACAGAAATATACGTCGCATAAGCCTGTCATGTCATTGTAGCTCATAGAACTCCATGAGTTTGTTCTGAGTTATTTTGAACTAACAGTTGTGAAACTATCGATAGCCAATCATTTTGCACTTCAACGATTAAAACTCATCTGAATATAAAACTCTGATGGGCAGTAGTGAACAATGGTCCAATAGGCCAATTTTCACGGAGTTTAAGTTTTGATTATTTTTGCAGAAGCAAATGTTTTTGCAAAAAACAATTTGAAGCAACTTTTTAACAATTTTATTTGCGAATCAAGCTTAGACGACCGAATAATATTTGAAAAGTTCATGAACAATTGACGCTGTACCCATATTCCCAGAGCAAAATACGTTGTAATTCTGGTCAAACTGACGCCCTTGCGGGTTCCGCCATGATCCAAGCATTCAAAATGAAGAGGAAACAACAAATGGCAGTGCCTATTCTCAGTGGTACAATTGGGCAATGCTTTTCTGAAACAAAGCAATTCGACCCGCGGGGCCCAAAGTACCCAACGTGTTGCACGACCCTGTTATTTGAATCAGCCAATCACGGGATCAAAGCAGTTAACGGTTGTGGATTTCCATTGTTCTGGTCACGTGGGCTGATTGTTCTGGTCACGTGGGCTAATTTCGTGCAGGCCCCGCCTCATACGTCGTGTNTTGCAATCATTTAATCATGCTGTACTGCTTAGAGACATTTAAGATTACTAAAAATACTAATAAGAAGTGTTCTATGCAGAGATGGCTTGGATATCAGCATATGAAGTCATACCGTAATGCAAAAACTTGAAAATATGAACAGTTATAATTGATTTTCTTCACATTTTCTTCAAAGCATTGCATTACGATTTTTGTTAAAAGGTTTTTTCAAAATAACTATGGATTGCAAGATCAAAGTCGTGTACTTAGTTTGTGTTTGCGCGCTGCCGTATATCAAACAAACGGGATAAACTGTGCTGCTTTCAAGCGAAAACAAACGTAGCGATCATGTGGCGATCTATTCCAGTAAAAAACAAAGTATGTTGCTTAATCGTACTCGCAGTTCATCAATAGAAGTATTAGCAAAACAAGTTTCACACTTTTTTACTTTCACAGCCTTGCAACGAAAGCAAAGTTACAGCAAAACTTTCTATCATAACTTTTACATAGCATAATTTTCAAAATTATATTATGCGTTCTGAATCAAAAATATGGTTTTCAAAATATAAGTAGAAGCAAGGTGTTTCCTAATTTACAAATTCAGAATTAGTTGTGCACATATAGGACACTAGAAAGAAGAATTTATCCAGTCATACAGAAAATAACTACGCTGTTAACTTTGAACACCCACTGACGTCGTCAAAAATAGTTTGTCTAAAGTTTTAAATCGTGTAACACTTAATTCATCAGCAATTCCCGTTCCATTTTCCACGCGTGCAAAATTTACCCATTCTTTGACTATCTGCATGCCTTCTGGTTGTGCTTAGCCTTACTTTTATTTGTTAAAACCACTCAAATAATTCACCTGCTTCTTAGTCATTTCATGAATAAAACACTTTAATTTTGAGCGAAGTGACGTTTTTGCGGTTTCCGGAAAAAAACGCAGATGCCCCCACTATTTGATGAAGCATTATATTTAATGCATGTCAAAGGTTACCTAAATGTTGTGAACAAGTAAGGGAAATTGAAGAGAAACGTTTACGTTCAAGCTGAAATAACGCGGTTACTTTAGAAAGTTAGAAACAGTTGTTCAGAGAACAGTAAGCCATTGCTCTCCGCTTGATTAAGCACCCTCTTTATGTGTCGTGATTTATCTATTCTTTTTTTCTTTGAACAACTTTCTCAAAGTTATTTTTTAGCTTTTGCACCTTTCCCAGTTCCCCAGTCAGCCCGCATCAAAACTAAACATATTTGCGGTTTTTTTTGCTTACCTGCAAGCAGTTGGAAAAGCTCCCTTCATTCTTATTCTACATTGCAGCGAAACCAGTTCGGAGTGTACGGAGAGTTTTGTGCAAACTTTACAAAAGCTCAAAAACTAAGCTACAGGCTCGAGGAAGACCAGGAAGTCTTGAAACTAGTGGAGGTGCGTGGTGCTGGTATAAAATAATTTTTTCGTTTTATTCGTTTAACTACAAACTCTAATGCACCTCTGGACTTCTTGTTACAATGTTTTATAGATATCTAAAGGCTCTTGGAAAGTTTCTAAAAGAAAACTGTGCAGGACGAACGCAGCATTTGGTCAATCTTCAGTTTGTTTTGTTTTCGTTCATTCAGGACTGGAAGGACAGCATCGCTAGCAAAAGTAGAAGATTTCTCCACCTGGAAGATTTCCTGATAGCCCCTGTTCAGCGTCTCTGCAAATATCCTTTGCTGTTACGAGAATTGAAGAAGTTCACACCTGAGTCTCATTCCGATTTCAAACCGGTTCAGGAAGCAATGGCAGTAAGTTGATCTGAATCAAATGTCGTCTGCTCCCGCTGCGTGAAAGAGCGGAAATATCCGGAAAGACTAATGACCAAATCGCCACAATTTTTGAGTAGTTGATACAAGATCTGTATTTAAGTGCTAAAANAATGGTAACTGTCACTGAAAAGTTGTTTTGCCGACAGGGCGTTCGCTTTATGCAATTGCCTAACTCACATCTGTGTTCCGTATATAGTCGGCGGAACAAGAGGATTGGGGTCCAGAACCTCAACAATTTTTCACAGTCGCGTGAGGTACAAAGGACCGCCCATTATTTTACTGTATTTTTAGTTTTTCGTTAAAAAGTATGTCATCTTCAAAATATCGGTGAGCGCCTGACCGTGTTGATAAATCAAGCTTATCCTGACACAAACATCTCTGAGACAAAGTAATGAACCATCTGTGTGAAGTAAGGAAGGTGTGGATGGTCGTGCGAGCAGTAAAACTTAAAAAAGTGACATACTTTCAAACACACGTTACTTGCACAAGCGGTTGATGCTCAGTATCTACAAGACACAGTCTTGCGAACGGATATGACGAACACTTTTTTGAAATGCCTGCAAAACCGATAGCACTTGAAAACTGATGACGTCAATCTTGTTTACGCATACGGAGGTTGCTCACCGCAGGTTTGCTTCACAAAGAAAAACCTACTGTTTGAAGCAAGTGTTATTGACAAAATACGAAAACATCCGCGATAAAATCACGGCGACTGTTGGTGCGTTTTCCGCATTTCAACCTTTTTACAAATTGTGCAAAAAGGTCATTACAAGGTCGAAAGATCATCGATAACGTCACGTAATCAATCAATCATAAGGTAGAAAGTACGCCGAGACCGGCTATGTCCAACCCAAATGGCTTACTGAGCCAAAAATTATGTCACTATCTTAACCAGGGCCGCACATTGAATGGCTTAATGTGATCTTAGCAAATTAAATTTAGCTTGAGCTAATATAGTGAGTGTTAGAATCCTAACCGCAATGGTAACAGACGTGATAAAACGGCACTGAAGACCACCCGCATCAAAAATGTCAAATTCAAGATTGTCAAAATAAGGACAGGTT